>Ga0156492_105_pt1 | contig 94969 bp, 97 predicted proteins | sample RifOxyB1_FD_110639 | JGI IMG/M metagenome (GOLD analysis project Ga0156492, IMG submission 110639) | Candidatus Woesebacteria bacterium RIFOXYB1_FULL_38_16
TGTATTTAGGACAAGGAGGATGAGAAACCATTCTTTTTGTTGGTCACGGGCTGAGCGCCAGAGAGCCATACCTTTCCAGAAGAGAGACCAAATGAGAAGAGGCCAGATGAGGAAGTGTGGCCAGAAACCAAATTTGCTGCTGAACATTGTGAAATTTTGAAATCCCATTAATTAATAATGAAACAAAGAAAGTTGTAAGTCAAGTTTTCAAAAGGGTAGATTTGGTGTTATAATTTGAGCGCGAAAAGCATTATTCCCCGGTAGCTCAGCGGTAGAGCGGGATCCTGTTAAGATCACGGTCGTAGGTTCGAATCCTACCCGGGGAGCTGAATTGACGTTAATCGAACCGAGTTAGCGTGCAAAAGTGCTTGAAATATCGGGATAGGAACAGCTTCAACTATTTGTTTGTCTTTTATGACAAATCTTTTGAATAAATAGCGTAGATCATGTCTTTTTAGCTTGTTAACCAGGTGAGGTAATACTTAATTAATTAACCTTGTTATTAAGAGTTTTTTCTTCAAGAAACTCAGTCATATTTTTAATAAATATTTCTTGTTTAGCTATTCTGGCTTCGTCACTAAGAAATGCAATTGGTGGGTAAATGACTACGTTTTCGAGTCCAGTTAATTTGTTTAACTCCTCTTTTTTCATTTCATCTGGATGGTCAAAGATATAGACAATATCTTTTTTAGATAATCTCTCAACTAAAGCATTAGTATCAATGACCGTTGGAGGAACCGTACTGATTAGAACACTATCTGATTTGATAAGTGAAAGATTATTTCCATTCAATAACCCAATTGTATCGGGTGTTTCAGCTACATTTACTGAAATGTATGTACAACTACTAAGTAAAATGAATTTGATTTTCCTGATACCATTTTGAAGCCAAATTTTTGTGATTAAAGAATTTGGTGAGATTTTTTAAAACCCAACACGGTGTCTGTTTAAATTATGTTAATGTAAATATATGGACATTTCTGTTTTTTTAGCTCGGTTTTGGGGTAGTTTGTTTCTGATTCTTGGTTTATCTTTTATGGGTGCTAAGTTTTTAGGTAGGGTTATTCAATATACTGAAGATAAAACTATTACTGTTTCGACCGGCTATATTACTTTTCTGTTGGGTCTTGCTACGGTTGTTGCACATAATCTGTGGGTTTTTGATTGGAGAGTTTCGGTCACTTAAATTATTTTTTTGATTTTAGATTTACTTCATTTTGGAGAAGTTTTTCAAAAACTGCGGCGGTTGATGCAATTATGAGAAAAACAAAACTGAAAATAATCCCAAGCATTGTTGGCCCTGCTGGATTATCGCCATGCACAAAGAAACGGATATAAAACAGTGCTAATGCAATAAAACCAATAAGACTTAAGAAAGCAAATTTTATTGTTTTTAGCGTATTAATAGCACCCCGGGAAAAGACTTTATTGGCATCAATGAAGTTTAATAATTTAAATGCTTGGTATAACCCAATAAAAAATGGGGTTGAGGCTATATAAATATAGATAATAAACGGATCTTTATAAATACTGATTAGACCCAGGTTAGCAGCTCTTCCTTCAGTTTGAGGGAACCAAATCATACCAGCAAGCGTGCCAGTGGCGATAAATAAAATTACTATTTTTAGAAATGATGTTGGAGCTTTTTTCATATATAAATATATCTTGTTAAATTATATTGCTAGTTACCCATAATACTAGATCCAGTTTGGTAAAAAACTTTAAAAAAGGTAAGATAAGAATATGATTGGCAGTAAAAAAGAATTGTCAAATAAACAGCGTGAAGAACTACTTGGAGCATTAAAAACCCGTTTTCTGGAAAATATGAATAGGCATAAAAGTATTGAATGGGAGAGAGTGCAGGTAAAACTGGAAAGTAGTCCTAATAAACTGTGGTCACTTAATGAAATGGAAAACACTTACGGTGAACCAGATATTGTTGATTATGATAAAAAGACAAACGAATACACTTTTTGTGATTGCTCAGAGGAAAGCCCACGAGGTCGAAGAAACATTTGTTATGATCGGGAAGGGTTGGAGGCAAGAAAAACGTTTAAGCCAAAAGACACAGCTGTTGATATGGCGGCTGCCATGGGCATTGAGATTTTAGAGGAAGAAGAATATAGGAACTTACAAAAACTTGGGAATTTTGATACAAAAACTTCAAGTTGGATACAGACACCACCTGAGATTCGGAAACTTGGCGGTGCTCTTTTTGCTGATTGCCGTTACGGTAAGGTTTTTGTGTATCACAATAGTGCTCCTTCTTACTACTCTGTTCGTGCGTTTCGTGGGTTATTAAGAGTCTGATAATATTAAGTGTGGGCATATTTGAGTGAATATGGGTAGATTTGGGTAGATTTGACAAAATATGGGTAGATTTGCTATTATGTTGCTTAAGAACGAAATATGCAAAACAAACTTATTTCAATAGGTGAAGCAGCTGAAAAACTGGGAGTCTCTGTGAAGACACTAAGAAGATGGGATGCTGCTGGTAATCTTCCTTCAACCAGAAGTGGCCCAAAAGGACACCGTTATTATAAAGAAATAGACTTAAATCTTTTTCTAAGAAATGAAAGTGCTCTTGCTGAACAATGGGCGATGGTTTCTGTTGGAGTGATACCTCTGAATGAAGTATATTGTCCGACTAGGGATGTGTTTCAGGCGCGTCTAGAAAAGCTTCAACATTTGTTTCAGGGTGTGGTTTCAGATCAAGCAAGATATCTTCTTTGTGCGGTTGCAGGAGAAATTGGTAACAATTCTTATGATCATAATCTAGGGAATTGGCCAGATATTACAGGAATATATTTCGCTTATGATATAAGCAATAGACAAATCGTACTAGCAGATCGAGGACAAGGAATACTTAAAACCTTGAAACGTGCAAGACCGCAATTAGCTAGTGCAAGTGAAGCATTAAAAGTTGCGTTTACGGAAACAGTTTCAGGTAGAATGCCTGAAGCTAGGGGAAATGGATTAAAATTTGTTAGGAAGGTTATAATTGAGAATCCCTTTACTTTAAAATTTCAAACAGGAGATGCAGAAATATTTTTAAAAGAAGGAGATAGTGACATAATTACTTTTCCTTCGGAAGGAGATATAAGGGGATGTCTGGCTATTATTGGATTTGAAAATAAAATATGATTATTGAATTAAAAAAATTTGGTACAACCTTGGTATCAAGGCCGTCTGGTAAAGAAGCATGGTTGGCATTTCAACCTAACCTTAAGGATGTTACCGACGATAAAGATGTTATAGTCGATTTTGCTGATGTATTAGTGTTAACCCCTTCTTGGACGGATGAGTTTTTAACACCTCTTTATGACCGTTTCAAGGACAGAGTTAGATTAACTAATACGGACAACGCTTCTGTTAGAGCGACGCTGGAAATACTTGATAAAAATAGGCCCTGATATTGACTATTGGTTGGACGTTGTTAGGTTTGATTTTATGTATTAGAAACGATAAAATCGGCAAGATTTGAAGTTTGCTTCTTAATCACAAGGAGGTTTTTGGTGATAAAAGATATTGTTGAGGCTTTTGGACTTGAGTTTCTGATTGCCGTGGTATTTTTTATTGGAGGACTGATAGTTGAAGAAACCTACAGTTTAATCGGAAACAATAGAGCCGAGAAAAAAGGAAACAATCATTTTCGGATCGCACTTATGTGTGTTTTTGAAGCTGAGGAGAGATTGCCTGGTGAGAATAGAAAGAGGGGTGCAGAAAGGCTTGAGTATGCAATCGGCTTATATAAAAAGAGAACTGGTGTTCGAAAATATCAGGAAGCCAAGAATGCGATAATGGAAGCGTTTATGTATCTTAAAGCCTCAAGCTAGTTAAATATATATCCTTCAGTATGAATAATCATTTCAAGATTAGTGATGATTTCAATCTGAAGGATTTTATTATGTGTTTGTGTTTGAATAATTTATTCGTCAAGTTACGTAAAATGTAGAAAAATCCCTATAGTGTTGACTCTTGTTTGAAGTATGTTAATATTCTGATGGTGATTTAACATAAAAAAGGAAGGCTGCTGTGGATTTAGATGAAATTCTTATGGTTCATAAGACTTGGAAAAAGCGATACGCAAAGCGCAATTTCGAGGGAACAAATTTAGAAGGTGCAAGCTTTGAGTGTGCTGATATGAGTTTTACCAACTTTGAGTCAGCAAACTTGAGAAATGCTAATCTGCGTGATACAAACTTAAGTTGCTCGCTTTTGTATACGGCTTCTTTGATAAATGCAGATTGTACAAATGCCAACTTTAAAGGAGCGGAATTGCTAGGCGCAGATTTCACAGGCGCGATACTTACGGGTGCTACCATGCCAGATGGAACTGTCCATCCTTAATTTTTTCAAGTGAAACCGTTGTTTATATTTGGACACATCGTTATTGTTTGTTAGATGTGATAAACCTTTGGTTGGTGCCAAATAAGCACAAGCCAGAGGTTTTTTTATTGGTAAAGCAGTGAGTAAGGATATTCATGTTTAAGATTCTTAATTTGTTGATATTTGATTCGTAGCTTCTTGCTACAATATATTTTGCTCTTTTAACAAGTGAAAGGTGACTAAAAATGAAGGCAGATGTTTTGGGGTTATATCTTGGGATTGAAGGAACTCATGTTTCAAGGAGGGTTGAGAAACTAGTTTGCAATTTGGATGGTATTTTGGGTGATCGTCATAAATCGATAAGTAAGCTGGCTGGTGCTCAAGAGAAGCATATTGTAGAGAAATATCGACCGGTTGCGAACTTTAGACAGATTACCCTTGTTTCACAAGAAGAGATTGATGTGATGGTTCAAATTCTTGGAATACCAACACTATATCCCGAGGATTTGAGTGCCAATATTGTGTTGTGTAATATTGCTGAGTTTACCCAACTTCCACCTGTCTACTATCTTGTATTTTCGAATTTAAGGCATGAAACCCATGCTGTTCTTCGAATGATGGGTGAGAATAGACCGTGTGTGGTTGCGGGTGAAAACATGGAAAACCGTTACCCAGATCAGAAAGGTATTAAAAGTCGCTTTGTCAAAGCGGCGCTGGGGAGGAGAGGACAAGTGGCAATTGTTTACGCTGAGGGGGTGATCCGTGTTGGTGATATAGTTGAGTTTGTTTCACATCAGCCTGAGCTGAAGAGACAATTGGCTTGATTTTTGCGCTTTGTGTGCTACTCTCAATGAGATTTTGACATAGAAATGGAGGTAGGTATGAAAGTCACTCAAGCACCTATTTGGTGGGAGTTTGTTTGTGGGGCCTGTGGAGCACATTGTCAAGCAGAGCCGGAAGATGTTGTTTCGCGTCCTAGTGTTGATTGTGATGGTGATGTTGTTGGTCGTATTTGCGTAGTTGAATGTGGCAGGTGTGGAAAACAGCATGATGTTCCAGTGTATTTGTTGACACAAAAGATTGCAAAAATAGCTGCTGGTAAGCGGTTGAAGTAATTGATCAGTCTATTGTTGTTTTTTTTGATACCGTCGAGCTTAATATAATTTTTTGCTTGACGGTTTTTTTAAAGATTTCATCTTAATTGATTTGGTTGAAAAGATTTAATTTTTTCTATAATCTATATTATTGAGATGAGAAAATATTTTACAATTTCTATTGTTGTATTTTTGGCGATGTTTATTTTGAGTGTTATTGTGCATGGCTTTATTCTTCATCCGTTTAATAAAGATTTGTTGGTTGGGATTGTTAGTGAATCAGCAGAGCGTAATTATCTTGCAATTACTATAAATTACCTGGCTTTATCAATTGGCCTGAGTGTGCTGATTGTAAAAATTAATAAAGAGAAATCATACAGACTCGCGGGATTAATCGGAGCAGTTGTTGGTGGTTTGTTATTTTTGAATTTTGGGCTGAGTAATATGTTTATTTTGCCAGAGTGGCCTTTGTTGGTTGTGATTACAGATACCATGGGTGTGGCTGTGATTTTTTCAATATTGGGACTAATTATTACTTTTTTAGACACAAAAATTAAATGAGTATAAATAAAGTTTGGCATCTTTCCCATATAATGCCCAAGAATCCAACTTTGGATCAAAGAATTGAGTGGCATCTTGAGCATGCAAGAAATTGTACATGTCGTCCTTTAGGGGGGAAAATTTTGGAAGAAATTAAGAAAAGAGGACTAAGATAGTTCTTTTGAAGTGAATACTGATGTATTATATTAATTATTAATGGCAGGTGAAGATGATATGGACTTTTTAGTTCAGAGGAAATTTGAATATCGGATGCTTGATTTTTCTGATCAAGCTGTACGTTAGGAGATTCGTGAGATGAGAATGATGATTTTGGAGCGGGATAGAATTGGGGTATTGGCAGTATCAAATCCGTTATTTGTTAAGGGGGCGTTTGAAGGAGAGAAGTTGATTGGGGTGATTGAGGTTGCAACTGATGGACACGTGAATTATATGGTACATCCTGATTATCGGGGATTAAAGATCGCCACTAACTTACTGAATCAAGCAATAGATGACGCTAGAGATGGTGGTGTGAACAAATTAGTGGCGAGCGTGATAGCTGGTTCAGCTTCAGAAACAATATTACAGAAGGCTGGCTTTGCCGATGAAGGGATGTTGTCAAGTGGTGCAACTAAGTCAAGAAATAAACTATATACCCGGAACTTGGATTAATAAGTAGTTGTGGACGGACTTAATTGTTGGCACTTAACTGATTTATACGGGCTGGTTTGGTAAATCATAGAGGTGTAGTAGGGAGTTTAGGGTTTTGTTTTGAACTTGCTATAATAGCGACACCCAAGTTTTTTTGAGAAAGGAGGATGGTTGGCTAGTAAGCGGAGGTTGCGTAAAAAGTCATGTGTGGGGAAAGTCGGGTATGAGAGTTCGCGTGAGGGTTATCTTGCAATGATTGCTTTGTATCGAAAGGACGCAAAACATTTGGGTTTTGAGAAAATGAATGTCTATAAATGTAGATTTTGCAAAAAATACCACATTGGGCATCGAAAGAAAAAGTTTCAACAGTTTTAATATTACTATATTAAGCCTCAGTAATTATCCAGTTTATTGGAAAAGGTACTGAGGTTTTTTTACTTTACTTCTAGTTATAATTAGCCATATACTAAAAAAGACTGTGAAAAAACTACTGTCCTCATTTAGTTTAGTTCAAAAGGTTGCAATTACGGTGTTTGTGCTTCTTGTCGTGACCAGTATTGTGACTGGGGTTTTGATATCCACTTTTATTCGCCAGTCATATCTTAGTGAACAAAAGCAAAGTCTTGCTCAGTTTGTGCAGAAGCAGGCACATGAGTCTCTTACGAGTTCTGATTTTTTGACAGATGATTTTGGATCTGTTCAGACAAAATTTGATTTTTATCGCAACGAAATAGCAATGCCTGATGTTGTGAGAATCAAAATATATAACCGTGAAGGTGTGGTTATATCATCTGATCAACCTGAATTGATTGGCCAGAAATCTTTTATTGATGAGTCAGATGAGCTTGATGAAATATTAGAGGGGAAAATAGTTGGTACGATTTCAGTGCCAGATAAAGCAGAAAATAAATATGAACAAAACTTGGGGCAATTGCTGGAACTTTACGTTCCAATAACTTTTGATGATGTTAATGTTGATGGGATTGTCGAGATATATTTGCAGTTTGAGACAAGGAATCTTGAGATTATTCGCAGTCAAAGATATGCAGTAGTGTCAATTGCTGGAACAATTGCGGCAGCATTTATTATTCTTTTGATCATTGTTCGTAGTGCTTCAAAAACGCTTATTCAACAAGATATCCAGCTGAAGAAAGATATTCAAAAAGAACAGGAGTATTCATTATTAAAAGATGAGTTTATTACAATGTCTTCACACCAGCTTCGTACGCCCGCCTCTGCCATAAAATGGTCATTGGAACTTTTGGAAGAGGAATTTGACGGAAAGAATGTACTAAATGATGAACAAAAAGAGGCACTAAGTGCGGCAACTGCTAACACAGAGACTTTGATTGCGATTATTAATAACCTTTTGATTATTGCTGAGATAAAACCTGACTATTTTAAGTTTGAAAACAAAGCATATCTGATTAAAGATATTGTTTATGAAATTATTAAAAAATATCAACCTTTGATAAATGAGAAAAATATAAAGATTGTATTTATGCCTGGACAAGAAACCATAACTACAACTATTAAAAAAGAAGCCTTGGGTTTCATACTTGAGAGCATGATTAAAAATGCGATTGATTATTCTTCCCTTTTGGGAGAAATAAAAATAGAAATAATTGTGAGCTTGGGTAAAGTACAGATTTTGGTTTCGGATGGTGGAATTGGTATTCCTGATGATGAGCGGGTGAAGGTGTTTGGAAAGTTCTTTCGGGCAAGTAATTCGATAGAGAAGAAAAATGTTGGGAGTGGGATGAGTTTATACATCGCCCAGAAGATTGCGACTGGGTATGGTGGGTTAATACGGTACGAGGCTTTGCCTAAGGGGAGTAAATTTGTTCTTGAAATTTTTAATGGAGATATGGATAATATAGTCATATTAAAACAAAATGTCAAAAACTGACATTTTGTTTGGCAAACTAGGAATTCCTATATATCAAACTCAAATCATAAAGATTAAAAACTGCCATTTGAGTTTTCAAGTTTGTTATAAGTAAGAGAGGTTAAAAAAGATGAAAAATCAAAAGAATACAAAAGGAATATTGGTACTTTGGGTGGCTATATTTGTGGTGATAGGTTTGATTGGTGCTGGACTTGGTTTATATGTTTTAAACTCTAAGAAGGGAATTGATCAACAAGAGTTGGTAGGCCCAGTTTCTGGGAAGAGTTTAACAGTACCTTTGCTTGAACAAAATAAATCGGGTGAGTCTGGAACTGCTCTATTGGAAGAAGTAAACGGATATATACGTGTAACCTTAATTCTTCAAAGGTATGGTCAAGAGGCACAACCTGCACATATTCACAAAGGGGATTGTGAGACACTTGGGGCGATTGAATACCCACTTACTAATGTTGTAAAAGGTAGTTCAGTGACTACAGTAAATGTTACGCTGGATGAGTTGAAGCAGAAATTACCTTTGATTGTGAATGTACATGAGTCAACAAGCAGGGCAACCAATTATGTTTCTTGTGGTCAGGTTGTATTTGAATAAAATACATTCTACTTCAGATGTTATTTTATAACTCACTTTTTTGTTTTTTGGGTTTTTGTTAAGGTCAAAAAAATAATGAAGGAAAACAAAGAAATTATTAAGACAGGGCTAGATAGAGAGGTGGTTGTTCAGGCTTTTTGTGAGTTTGTGTTAGAAGGTGTTACTCATCTGGATGAGCTTTTGGTGGAAGAGGGAAGAGTAAAGGAGGCAAATAAACTTCTTGACAGGTGGACAGTACAAGAGGAGCGTCGGGTTGAACAAGTGGGTACGCTTGAGGAGAGATTAAGATTTAATCTAAGTCAGAGTACAGTTTTTGTGGATGCAGGATTTTCTGACCCTCAATATTTAGAAGAGGTTATTGATGATTGGCTAGACCAAGATTTGCACAATGCCGAGGAGGCTGGTTTAGATGAGACTGCTTCTTTGATACAAAAAAAGATTGAGGAAATAAAGGCGAGAATATAAAAATAGTTAGGGAGGCAGTAGGTTAGTTTTTTAGATTTTGAAAGTTTTTGTATGTTGGTGATTAGTCTTTGTTGAATTTTTTTGGTAATATTTTGATATGAAGGATTCATACAGTGAAATATTTTCAAATAAGAAGAGAATACTTTTTGTGTTTTCTCATCCTGATGATGCTGAGATATATTGCGGAGGGACAATTGCCAGATTGGTTGAAGATGGGAAGCAAGTGAGGCTTGTAAAGATGACCACAGGAAATAAAGGATCAAGAAATGAACGAACAACTGAAAAAGAATTGTCGGAGACGCGAGAGAGAGAAGATGCCGAGGCTTTGAAAGTGCTTGGGTTGGAATTGTCTGATAGTATTAACTTGAATCTAGGGGATGGAGAGGTTGAGAATTCTTTGTCAACAATTGGGTTATTGGTGAAAGAAATACGTAAATTCAAGCCTGATTTGGTAGTGACTCATAACCCAGAAGCGGTGATTATACGAGATCTTTCTGGAGGTTATTATGTTAATCATCGGGATCATAGAAATACTGCAGTAAGCGTAGTTGATGCAGTATATCCATATAGCCGTGACACGTTATTTTTTCCTGAGCATTTTGATGAAGAAGTGTCAACACATTCTGTTGTAGAATTTTTGTTCGTTGATTCGTGGGGGCATCAAGATACTGCATACATAGAGATTACAGAGCAAGAAAAGAAAAGGACAAAGGCAATTGCTTGTCATAAATCTCAATATTCAGAGGAGAATGCTCAGGAATCAACAGACTACTTTGCTCCTTTGAAAGACGGAAACAGATTTGAACAGTTTAGGTATGTTCGGGCGGATTAAGTATGTTTGGGATGTGTTTTTGTTTTTTTACCTTTATTCCTCTGAGTCCAAGTAAGAATAAAATCAGGACCGATGTTTTTAAAAGATAGTGGGTATAGGGATTGAGAAAGTTTTTGGTCATTATAGTCATTTGCCCAATTGCAACATGAAACAGAATTCCGATTGGTAAAGTGAGGAAAAGCCAATTTTTTTTAGGAATTTTTATGTGGATTTTAAGGAAAAGCTTGGATAGTAAGGGAGAGAGTAGATATATTCCCAGAAATGCGGTTACAAGATCAAAAATGGCGTATTCATCAAGGCGTGGTTGTCTTAAGACTTCAATAAAGTTCATAAATTAATTATATTCTTTTTTCATCGTTTTTATATTAAAAAGGGCTTGGTGGTTTATTTCGTGATGAAATTGATTGTGTGGGTGAAGATATTAAAAAAAATACCACCTGAATATGAAATGCAATCAGGTGGTTAATTAACTTAACGACAGATATTTTGTAAGAGGTCGCTTTCCTTGCCTGTTTCTAGATTGAAAACGATGATATTACGTGCATCAAGATAAGCAAGGCTTGTTTGGTTGTACCAAAAAACACGGTGGCGACCATCTGTGATTTTGGTTACCTTAATGTCGGCTTTACTTGCATCAACAACAACCATTTCCGGGTCGGTGTTTTCAGCATGATATTGAAATTCAACTCGAATTTGGTTATTCCAGGGATTGATCACGCCTGGGTAGTAATTGCCAGTTGGTGTTAGCTCTTTGGTGTCCAGGTTATATAGATAATAGGTATCATCTGAGCTGGAGAGCCAAAGTGTATTGGACGAACGCCATTCTGCTAAACCGATGTGAAAGTCAGTTTGAAGCAGGAGAGTGTTTTCGTTGGTGTCTGTGTTGTAGACATAGACACTATCCCCGCGAAGATAAGTGAAAGCCGCTGGATTATCTGGTGGGAAATCAACAAAACCAATACCCCTATCTGTTTCAAACAACAAACGTGCGCCGCGCGTTTCTCCAATTTCCCATACTTGAGTTATTCGGGAAGGATAGAGGGTTGCTTCGATAATCAGGCTATCCGAGTTTGGTGTCCAGGTAAACCAATTCGGCCACAGATTTTCGTCGAACATAAAGTCGGTTGTAGCATTGGTTCCTGGTTCATATACCCTGATTCTGCCTTTATCAGCAATTTTTGTTTGAGTGATAAAAGCAACCTTTTGACGATTGGGCGAGAGTTTCATCAGGAGCGCATATTCGTTCGACGGCGAACTTAATACTCCAAGCTCACCTGTGTCTAAGTCTACTGTCCGAATAATAGAGACAGCATGCCCACCGTCATCCTTGCCCCAAGTTTCACCGTAAGGATCTTCAGTATTTAAGACCAACATGTTGCTACCTGGGATGTAGGCTGCGTCAATAATTGCTAGGCATGAAGGAAGTTTTTCAGCTTCCTCTTTGTCTGGCTTATTGGAACAAGCAAACAAAACAGTTGTTAAAACGATGAAAATTAAGATTAATCGCTTCACGTTTTTACCGTCCTTTTTGGTGTAAATTGAATAGTGTAAACGAGCGGTTTTGATTATATCATTATCATCCTGTAGTATCAAGAATTTGGAGAGATTTAGATGAGATATGGATTTTAATTTTTATACCCATAATCTTGTGTTTGTTACTATTTTCTGGTATTCTTTGTGTTAACGACCGGTTATTTTTTGAAGGAGTGTACCAGTGGTGTTTCTTCATAATGGGAATGTCTATTTTGAATGGCCGAAAAGGGGTGTTGTTTATAGCAAACTCAAAACAAAATGACGATTTTTAATCTTTATGATTTGAGTTTGAGTTGTTGAAAGATCGTTTGTCAGCGCGAGCAGCAGCTCTTCTTTCTTTATACAAAAAGGATTATATGGATAGTGAAGGTCGCCCGGCTGTTCATTTGTATCGTGTTGGTCGTTGTCCGTAATTTTCTGATCTAGTTTTTTCTTTTGCGCCAGTTATTTTTGAAATGCTGGCGCTTTTTTCTGTTTTATATAGTGGTCTTGACAACATGTTGTACAACATGTTAATATTTTTTATGTTAAAAACTTATCTTTATATTCCTGAGCCTTTGGAGGAAAAAATAATTCAAGTAGCTCAAAGTCAAAGTAAAAGTAAGGCTGAGATTATGAGACAAGCATTAGAAAGGGGAATTATTGCGATATCGAAACATGGTATGGTGTCGGCACAAGCTTTATTACAAATTGAAGAAGTTGGTAAAAAATATCGGTCTAGCGGCCCGAAGGATTTATCTGCCAATTTAGATCTGTATTTATGGAAAAAAATCGATGAGGCAGGTGAGTAAGTCATTAGTTGTGATTGTTGATGCTGATGCTATTGTGGCACAAGCTTTCCCAAAGGATTCTAACCATGAGCGAGCAATGGAGATTTCAAATAGACTTAATGCTCTTGAAGCAAGAGTAATTTACCCGGTTACGGCAATTTTAGAGGCAGTAACAGTATTACAGGCGAGATTAAATAGCGGTGCGACTGCATATGGAGTAGCAGAGGTTTTTTCTAATCCTGAAATTCAAACCTCAGAAGTTAATCAGAAAACTTATATAAAGGCTTTAAGCTATTTTAATGTATCAACAAGTAAAAAGAATACAATGTTTGATTGCGTGATTATGGCAATTGCAAAGGAAAATAACGCAACTGCGATTTTCAGTTTTGATAAGCTATACAGAAAAAGGGGGTTTAAATTAGCTTCGGAATTATGATTGTTTTTGGTAAATTAGCTGACAAAGTAACCACGGGTGAAGAGTACGGTGAGAAGGAAGCCTAAGATGAGAAAGACTCCAATGGTAAATTGTTTTGCCCCTTTCTTTTTTAGAAGTATTTGGGAGAGGGCAATGAAGACTGGAAAGAGATGAAGAGCGTAGCGTGGTGTGCCAAGAAAAGTGCCACTTAGGGATGAGAGGAAAAGGGTGGTGAGACAAAAAACAGCGTAGGAGATCCTGACTTTGAAAATAGTGTATATAGATAGTGTAAGAAGAAAGATGAAACTGACAAGCTCAAGGACGGCGATCCAGTAAACAAGCTCGTGAGGATTTACAAGGATGAGAATTTTGAAGTAGCGATAAAAGACAACTGGTAGGAAAGTGAATTCTTGTCTTCCCCAGGCAGAAAATGATTTTTTAAAGATTAGAGCATCACCACGGGTGATTTGAAGGTATAAAAGGAAGATGGCAAAACCAAGAAAAGCCAGAAAAAGCATGGGAAGAAGTTCTTTGATTATCTCTTTTAAATTTATTTTTCTTGGATGTTTTTTTGAAAAATACCATTCGGCAAAAAGGGCTGGGATGATGGCAAGCCCAGAATGACGGGTGAGAGTGAGAAGACCAGCAGCGATACCGCTTTGCAGCCATTTTTTTTGTCTGGCGAAATAAAAGGTGAGAACAGAGAGAAGAACGAAAAGCGATTCAGTATAGACTGATTGGAAGTAGAAACTGGTTGGGAAGAAAATGAGAAGAAGGATTGCCAGTTGGGAGATATTTTTTTTATAGTCGAGAAGGATCAGTTTATTCAAGTATTTCACTAACAAGAAAAAACAGACGAGAGAGATGGTGATACCTGAAATAACGGGATGAAAAAGAAGAGAGAGTAGTTTTATTAGGATTGGATATCCTGGAAAAAAAACATAATTAAAGCGACGATAGCCAATTTGGGCAATTTCAATGTAATGACGTCCGTCAAAATTTGCCCAAGACCAGAGGAAATAGGGAGATGAAAGAAGTTCTTTACCTAAGTAGCCTTGGTAAAGAGGGAGAAAAAGAGGTGAAAGAATACTGATTATTAGAAGGTAGAGACGGGAGAGTGTAGCATACACAAACATGGTTTGATTGTATCACCTTGCGGCGTGATATGATTCAGGGTGATGAGGAAAAATAAAAAGAAAATATCAGTTGTTGTTCCTTGTTTAAATGAAGAGAAAAACATTCCACTTTTAGTGCCTGAAATTATGGCAAATATACCGAAAGGGTATGATTGGGAAATCATTCTGGTTAATGATGGGAGTAGTGATAATACTGAATCCGAAATTGCGAAGCTTTGTTTGAAAAACAAAAAAGTGAAAGGCATTTTTTTGTATCGGAGGTTTGGGCATCAGGCTGCACTGATGGCTGGGATAAAGGAAGCTTTGGGAGATGCTGTGATTACAATGGATGGGGATTTTCAACATCCTCCACAAAAACTAGGTGAGATGATTTTGTTGTGGGAGACGGGAAATGATCTTGTGATGGGAAAGAAGAAAGAAGACAAAACACAAGGGGTGTTGATGTCTTTAAAAAGAAGAGTGGGGTATTTAATTTGGGAGAAGACAACAGGTGGGATATTAATTCCAGGAGTGTCTGATTTTAGATTGATGTCAAAGGGAGTGAGAAATTATATTTTAAAATCTAAAGAGACAGAGATTTTTCTTCGTGGAATTGTGATGCTTGCAGCCAAAAATCCGGTTTTTATGGATTACAAAGTTGACGCAAGAAGATTTGGAAAATCATCATATTCAACAAGAGTATTTATTAATATGTTTATTAATGGGTTGATTACATTTAGTACTGTGCCGCTAAGAAGTGCTGGGGTGGTTGGACTGATGGTTGCTTTGAGTGCTGGTGTGTTTGTTTTTGCGGATATGACACGTGCTTTAATTTTGGGAAAGATGATTATTGAAGGTTGGAAGACGGTTGTTCTACTGATGCTTATTTTAAATGGTTTTGTGATTTTTTACCTGGGAGTGATTGGGGAATATATAGGAGTGATTTTCAAAGAAATAAAGAGAAGGCCGTCTTATCTTGTGAAAGAGAGACTGAATATAAAGAAATGAAGTACTGTATTTTTTGAGAGAAAGATGAAGAAAAATTTAAAAGTTATTTTTCATTGTGATGATTTTGGGCATAATTTTGGTTTTACAAAGACAATTGCTGAAATTTATCGGGCTCGTGGGATTGTGAGTAGCGCTTCAATCACGGTTAATGGAACGGCTTATGAATATGCAAAGACAATATATAGAAAAGAGATGAAAGGATTGGGGCTTGGACTTCATATTAATATTACTGATGGGAAGGCAATGACTGTTAGTTTGGCAGATAGTCAGGGAAACTACAAAAGAAGATTTCAACATTATTTTTTTGAGATTTGTGTTTTGGGAAATAGAAAATTGCTCTCAATGATTGAGAGGGATATTGAAAAACAGTTTGTGAAAGCCTTGGTTACTGATAGACTTCCGATTGATCATGTAAATGGTCATGATCATATTCATTTAATTTCTGGGATATCTGAGATTGTGATTAAGTTGGCCAGAAAATACAGGGTGAAAAATATTAGGATTCCAAAAGAACCCTATTTTTTAGTGGGTGAATGGAAACATGACTTGGCACCTTTTTTGAACAAAAATCTGATTAAGTTTATGCTTTTGAATTTTTTTGCTGGGAGGATGATAAAGATAGCTAAGAAAGCTGGGTTTTATGCGAGCGGGTGTGTGTATGGGGTATTACATACTGATCATATGGACAGCATAGTAATTAGGGCGTGTTTAAAGGACGCTATTAAAAAAAATATGGGTTTGATTGAGATAATTTCACATCCTGCGGTAAAGGATACACAAGACAAAGAATATACAAGTGACTTTTTTAGATGGTATACCACAAAAAAGACTAGGGTAATTGAAAAGAAGGCGCTTCTTTCTTTGGAATTGAGGGATTTTATAAATCGACATGGGGTACGGCTGGTAAGCTATCGGAGTCGGTGAGTATAATTGTAAGAGTATTTGAATGAAGAAAATTGCATTTGTAGTTCTTGGGTTATTTTTACTTTTTGTTAAGCAACTTTTTGCACAGGAGCCGATTAAGCTTTATTTTTTTTGGGCTGAAGGTTGTCCGCATTGTGCTAAGGAAGAGATTTTTTTGGATGAACTTCAGAAAGAGATTCCAAATCTTGAGATAACCCGTTTTGAAGTTAGTCAAAATACGGATAATGCCAGGCTTCTTGGTAAGGTAGGGAAAGAGCTGGGGGTTGCAATGAAAGGGGTTCCGGTGACAGTTGTGGCAAGAAAATATGTTGTAGGTTTTTACAACTTTGAAACAACAGGAGGGGAAATACGGGCAATGGTTAGTTCTTATTCTCAAGCTGAAGGTGATTTGGTGGATGAAATTTTAAAACAAAATGAACAAGCAAAGAATGATGTGGAAAAGTTGCCTTTACTTCAAACACGGAAAATACAATTACCTTTTGTTGGCGAGATTGATCTTGGAAGTTTGTCATTACCACTTCTTACAGTAGTGGTTGCAGGAATTGATGGGTTTAATCCCTGTGCGATGTGGGTACTTATATTTCTGATTGGTATTTTTATGGGGATGAGGGATAGAAGAAAGATGTGGATATTGGGCTTTACTTTTATTGCAACCTCGGCGGGTGTGTATTTTTTGTTTTTAACTGCTTGGCTGAATTTGTTTTTATTTTTGGGTTTTTTGAAATGGGTAAGGATTGGAATTGGTGTGTTTGCTTTATTTGCGGGGGCATATCAGCTGAGAGAATTTTATGTAAATAAAAATGGAGCGTGTAAGGTTGGTGGAGGAGAAACAAAGAAAAAAGTGTTTGATCAGGCGCAAAAGGTGATTGGTGAAAAAAGATTTTACCTTTCATTTTTAGGAATTATTGTTCTGGCGGCTGGGGTGAACATGATTGAAATGGTGTGTTCTGCAGGTTTGCCTGCAATTTATACGCAAGTGTTGTCTTTGACACCGATGGTAGTTTGGAAATATTATTTGTATTTGTTTGTGTATATTGTAATTTTCATGTTGGATGATCTTTTAGTTTTTGTTGTTGCAATGATGACCTTAAAATTTGTTGGTATAAGTGGTAAATATGTCAGGTACTCAAGTTTAGTTGGCGGGCTGATTATTCTGGTTGTTGGAATTTTAATGTTGGTTAGACCTCAGGCGTTGATGTTTGGTTGAAGATTGTTTCCCTTGAAACGTCAGCTAGTATTTGTTACCCTTGCTCGAGTTAGTTGTGTATTTACAAAGGAGTTAACAAAATGACAAGAGAGAGACAAGAAATACGTGATGATGGTTGGGAACAAGCAGTAAGAGCGAGAATTGGTACACTGGCAAGATTGCCGATTGTGGCTGATCAGCTTACTTCAAATGAAGGAAAATGGTTGGTAAAACCTTGGGGAACAGATCTTGACTTGGCATTTGTGGCAGCACGTGGGGGCGAGCATGATTTTGTAGCGGTAGATATTTGTGGGATTGAAAAATGTGTTGGGATTCAGATTGCCCAAAATGTACAGGAAAAGAAACTGCGGGTTGAGAGATTGACTGAGAATTCGATTTTGACTAATTTACTCAGTCAAGGAGCGGAAATTGGAGTATTAACAGTGGAAGAGTTAAAATCGTGGGTTGGTTTTTATAATCAAGTGGATAGACAGAATTTGATTAGTGAACTGGGAAAAAAAGCATATAGTTTGAGCGGGCTGAGAGTGGCAACTGAAAGAGATGTGTATGAGTGTGTGACTGGGTTTGATGCAATAATTGAAGAAAACTGGGGGTTGCTTAATTCTATGGGAGTTGCTTCAGTTTCGAATGATAATGGGTTTGACTTTGCCTTTTTGAATGAAGACGGTCAATCTATTGCCATACCTTTGTATCATGTAAGGAGTGGTTTTTTAGAGAGGGATAGTGAAATTTTGGAAGAGGTTGTTAGCCCTGAGCCTTTGCGCTGTTTGGGTGTTGTTGTTAGGTGGCAAGGTGAAACAAAAAGACAGGTATATGAGAGGGCAGAGAGATTGCGGGTGACCTTGGAAGATAATGGAGCTGAGGATGTGATTGTTCCTGTTTTGTCTTCTGGACAGCTTAGTTTGTGGAGGAAGTTAGGATTTATTGAAACAAGACGATCGATTTTGAGTCAGTCAAATTTGTCACCTGAGGAGTTGGTGCGCTTTTTATATCTTGGAAAGAGTAATCGATATCCGGGTGAGTTAGCAAGAAAAGGTTTATCTTTGCCTGGTTCGGGAAAAGAATTTGGAATGGACATCATTTTTTACCAAAAGGATTCACGGGGAGAGAGGGCATTGGCAAGGGTGGATAATGTGTTGGGATATGATTTTGGGCGTAAGGGAGAGCCAAGATTGAGAGTATTTAATGATGTTGTGGGACTGATTATTATTCCAGAAAGCTGGACAAGAGAACAGATTAGGGAATATGAAAAAGAGGCGCTTGCGCAATATGATTATCATTATAGAAGCGGTAAACAACCTGCAGAAGTTGTTTATGTGACATGGGAACTACTGGATTTATGGCTTGGCCGCGGATCGATTTTTGCAGAGACTGATAGTAGTGATGTTGTGCCAACTAATAGTAATGCTAACGAAACAGCAAGTTTTTATGGTATGGGGACACAACAGTCTGAGAAGTCGCTGCATATTTGGCGGACGCAAAGTGAAATTGGGGGAGCGAAAATTGCGGTTTCAGAGCGCAGGAATGAAGAAGTTGATTTAAGACTTCTTGATTTTGGTATTAGCTTTACAGCAGAGGTGAAGGGGCTACGTGGGCTTACTTCTAGGACACCAACTTCGTTTGGGTTGGTGCGCGATTTTAATACAGGAAGGTTACCGATGATACCTGGAATTTATGATACTGAGTATCTTATGCAATCAGCACGAAATTATCCAGGTTTACTTGATGGTAGGAACAGATCCTACGTTGCCAGTTTTATCAGAGCAGAACTTAGAAAAAGAGTTGATGAGTCCGTGCTTTGCGATGTACTTGGGAGAGCAAGAGCTCAGAAAATTTTAAAATTGGCAGAAAAAGATATACAGAGATGGTATCCGGGAGATGTGGAAATTGTTTTAGATGGTGTGTTTCCGACACATGGACATGTTGATCATGTGGGAGAGGTTGGAGTGCTTAGGAGAGATGCGGGAGTGGTGGCGACGACTGAAACATGTGCACACATTGTTGCCATGAGTGTGAGCGCGAAAAGCTGGAGAGAGAGGTTAAATGCAATTTCACTTATTACACAGGAGAAGATAGGATCGGCATATCAAACAGTAGAAAGAGAGATATTACCAATTCATTTTTCAGGGGAACAGGTAAGGATTGGAAACATGATAATTGTGCGAGAATTGGTGAACCATAGTATTACAGGTTCTGCAATGACAGGGGTGAGTATGAATGGTGAGGGTGGGGTGTTGTATACAGGGGATTTAAGAATGGGAAGATTAACAGATTTGGCAGTTGAGCGAATGGCGGGGAAATATGAAACGATTGTGATTGAAACTACTAATTTTGATTCAAGGCACAAGGCATCGGCTGGAGTAACTGAAGAGATGGTGAAGACTACAATTGCAAAGTTAACTGCTGAAAATCAAGGAAATCCGATTGTGGTAGCACTTCCTAATAATCATATGGAGAGACTTGCTAGTGTGTATGAAGTTGCAGAGGCGATGGGAAGGAAATTGGCAGTGAGTACAAAACATGCAGAAATGGTGAGACAGTTGCGGGCGGCAAAGCTTGCCGCACCAGATGGAGTAGATGGGTTTGATTATTATTTACCCGAGGTGGGGGAAGAAGTAGGGCTTTGGATGAAGCCAATGACGCAGATGCATAAATACCAAAGAGTACTTACTGAAATTGCTTCTGGAGGGAATTTAGGAATAGTTGATCAAGAGAGACTGAGTAAAGAAAAGGGAGAGTGGATGATTGTAATTAGTCCGTTTGAACTTTTGCAGCATAATTTTGGTGGCTGCTATTTTGGAGGTAAAAGATTGGTGTCGATGTTTTCGTCATACTTTCAGTATGAACAGGATGCGAAATATCTGGTTGGAGCAAATCTTTCATGGTTAAATCAGATGAATGGGAAATATTATATTGATTCAGATATTAGAGGTCAGGGTGGTGCTGTGATGTCGAAAGTGTTATACGGGCTTCATGCTTCTGGACATGCGACTTTCAAAGAAATGATGGATCATGTTTTAATTCCGCTTTTGGGTGATAGGTGGAGTGGAAAGAGGGTTGTTTTGGTGCATGGAGAAAACCCAGTTGTTTATAGTCGAGCAATGGAAGATTATTTGGGGTTAAAGAAGCACAACAGTGGGTTGACAATTATTTCAAAGTTAAAAAGGTATAACCCAGAAGAACCTCTGGAAGGAGCATTTAAATTAAGGTTGGAATAATTAAATTTGTCCTTTTTCTTGTAAGAGAGCTATAATGATCATTAGAAAGATATATGGACTGGCAAGAAATATTTTACATAATAGCGTCAGTGGTTGGTGGGCTTTTAATTGTCCTTTTAGGTTTTTTGATCTGGATGTTGTTTCAACTGAAGCGAACAATTGGAAGGATAAAGAGGAAAACGGAAAAAAGAGTGGATAGTTTTGTGTCTTTACAAAGGATATTAAAATTAAAAGTGGCTGAATGGATTTCAAAAAAATTGTCATAGGAGGTGGAATTAGATGAGTAGTAAATCAAGTAAAAATATATTGTCATTAGTTATGGGTGCGCTTTTAGGAGCAGGGGCGATTGTTTTGGGAAATAGTAAGACAAGAAAAAGCTTAAAAAAATCTCTTTTTGAATTTGTAGAGACTGGGGATGAAAAACTGGATAAAGCAGAAAGAGTGGTTTCAAGTGAGTTAAAAGAAAAGAGTGAAAATGCCAGAAAATTGTTTGAAAAAACAAAAAAGCACGGCAAAAAAAGATTAAAAAAGAGCCTTTCGAAAGTACAAAAACAACTTGAGAAGTAAGGCTTGTTTTTTCTTTCTTGATATTGAAGCTGTGTATGTTATAATTTGTTGTTAGATTTACTTGAGAGGCGTGTTTTGTTAGGCCTTTTTTCTAGGAAATCTTCACAGAAAAGAGGTGAATAATATTGAATAAAAAATTATATGTTGGTAACTTGGATTACTCCGTTACCCAAGAACAAATAAGAGAATATTTCGCACAAGCAGGCAATGTTATTGATGCTGTTGTGATTATGGATAAGTATTCTGGCCGCAGTAAAGGTTTTGGTTTTGTTGAGTTTGAAACTGAAGAAGAAGCTAAAAAAGCCATCGAAATGTTTAATGAAAAAGACTTTAACGGTAGAAATATCGTTGTAAATGTTGCTCGACCTCCAAGAGAGTAAGATTTAAATCTTTTGTTTGCGCTTGTTTTGAAGATAAGCACGGCTGTATTTTTGGTGGGCTTATTATGCTTGCTAATATTGGATTGTTAGAGGTATTATTTTTAGATGAGTGTAAAAGGGGAAATAAAATCACGAGTCATTGAAGTTAATGATTTGGTAAAGCGATATAGAAAGTCGACGGTTAATGCTGTTGATGGCGTAAATTTTTATGTCGAAGAAGGTGCGTTTTTTGCCCTTCTTGGGCCAAATGGCGCTGGGAAAACAACAATTGTGTCGATTTTGACAACGGTTTTGTCGCAAACATCTGGATCGGTTAGTGTGGCTGGATATGACCTTGAAACTAAAGCTTCAAAAGTACGGGAAAAGATTGGAGTAATTTTTCAGAATCCTTCGCTTGATGCTAATTTAACGGCTGAAGAAAACGTGAGATTTCACGCGAATTTGTATGGACTTTTTCCGTTTAGACCAAGTTTTTCTTTGATGAGCGAGAGTTATAAAAGACGAGTGAAAGGGCTTGCTTCAGTTCTTGGAATTGAGAAGGCGCTCCATAAACCAGTCAAGACTTTAAGTGGTGGAATGAAAAGAAAATTGGAAATTGTGAGAAGTCTGATGCATAATCCTAAGATTTTGTTTTTAGATGAACCTACGACCGGGCTTGACCCGGTGAGCAGGATGAATTTGTGGAATTATTTACAGGAAATAAGGGAAAGCGAAAAAATGACAATATTTTTAACAACACACTACCTTGAAGAGGCAGAGGGTGCGGATTATTTGGTTGTAATTAATAATGGTAAACTTGTGGCAAGAGGTACACCGAATGAAATTAAAGATGTTTTGGTGGAAAAATACCTCATGGTTGATGCAGAGAATCGTGAGAAACTTCTTTTGGAACTGACAAAAAAGAAAATTAGATTTAGTGTAAATAAACATATTAGAATTAAACTTTCGAAACAAAGTCCCCAGGAAGTGATTAATCAAATTAAGACAAAGTTGAGTTTACTTCAGATTTACAATCCCTCATTGGAGGAGGCTTATATTAGAATAATTGAGGGAGGAGGGAAAAATGCGAGAAATTAACGCGATTTTGGCAATTGCAGGACGGGATGTGGTTAAGCTTCTCAGGGATCGAACGCGGATACTTGCTAACTTTGTTTTCCCGGTGATATTTATTGGAATACTGGGGACCAGTTTGCAGAGTAATTTTGAAGCTGGGTTGCAATATAATTTTATGACTTTTGTGTTTACTGGTGTGTTAGGGCAGACTTTGTTTCAGTCTACTGCGGCGGGGATTATTTCACTTGTAGAGGATCGGCAAAATGATTTTGCGCAAGAGCTTTTTATTTCACCAATTTCTAGGTATTCAATAGTGTTGGGGAAAATTGTGGGTGAAACCTTGGTGGCATTGATTCAGGTGGTTGCTGTGATTTTGTTTGGAATAATAATAGGAGTTCCGATCAGTTTGATTTCACTGTTTGAGTTAATACCGGTTTTTATTGTGGTTGCTTTTTTGGGTGGAAGTTTTGGGCTGTTTGTTATGTCAAATTTGACTGAGCAAAGAGCAGCCAATCAAATTTTTCCATTTCTTTTGTTTCCTCAATTTTTTTTGGCTGGGGTTTTTACACCAGTAAAAATTTTACCCTTACCACTTTTAATTGCGTCAAGAATGATGCCGATGACGTATGGTGTTGATTTAGTGCGCAGTGTTTACTATTTTGGTAATAGTCAGAGTGCATATACTGTGCTTTTTAATCCTTTTATCGATTTTTTGGTTGTGATTGGTTTTTGGAGTGTGTTTTTTGTGCTTGGAACGATTATTTTTGTGAGGAATGAAAAGAATAGATAAAGATTTAGAGTATTTGGTTGTAATGATTTGAGATAGGAGTAGAATTTGCGGATGGGGGAGAAAAAATCATTGTGGCATTTTGTTTTATTGGGCTTAGCATTATTGGGTTTGCTTGACTCAGGATATTTAACCTTTGAACATTACCAACCGGTTTCGTCGGTTGTTTGTTTGGGTGGAATATGGAGTGATTGTGGTAGGGTTCTTAGAAGTTCGTATGCAACTATTCTGGGTGTACCTTTGGCTGTTTTGGGCTTTGTTTATTATTCGGTGCTGGTTAGTGCGGGGATTGGGTTAGTTTTTGGGAAGAATAAAAGTCTAAATAAATATTTGTTTATTATCTTGACTGGTGTAGGCTTTGTTTTTTCTTTGTATTTTGTTTATTTGCAACTCGTCGTAATTGGAAAGATGTGTATATATTGTATGGCCTCTGGGTTTATTAGCTCCTTTTTGTTTTTATTGAGCCTACTAATTTTTGAGAAGGAAAGAAAAATTCTTTTTTTAAAATTGACACATTTTATGTATCTTTTTGTAGTGCGGAGGATTTTGTTTTTGTTTAAAAGTGACAGTGTACATGAGGGAATGGTTAGTTTTTGTCAATTTATTGGCAGGGTTGGGCTGGGGGGTGTGTTGGGATTTTTTTTGAAATATGAGGACATTGGGCTTTGTCAGAAAATTAAGGGGGTAGATTTTATTAACCCGATTGGCTTGGCGGCCGGGTTTGACTATGAAGGAAAATTAACTAGGGTATTAACTGATGTAGGGTTTGGTTTCCAGACTGTGGGGACGGTCACAAATATGGCATACGAAGGTAATCCGCCACCTAGGCTTGGAAGATTGCCAAAATCAAGATCGCTTCTTGTAAATAAAGGTTTTAAAAGTAGTGGTGTTGGAAGTGTGATTGAGAAGCTTGCAAAAACTCGATCGGTTGGGGTTTTTGGAGTAAGTGTTGGTAGAAGTAACTCAGCAAAATTAAAGACGCAAAAACAAAGTATTTCAGATATAGTTACCTCGTTTAAGAAGCTTGAAAAAGCGAAGTTAGATTTTTTGTATTATGAGCTTAATATTAGCTGCCCAAATTTAATTTATGGCGGGAATATTACTTTTTATGTTCCTGAAAAATTAGATGAACTTTTGAGTGCAGTAGGTCGGCTGAATTTAACCAGACCTGTGTTTGTGAAGATGCCAATAACTGAAAGTGATCGCGATACGTTGGCTATGGTAAAGGTAATTCGTAAGCATAACATTGCCGGGGTTGTGATCGGGAATTTATGGAAGGATAGAAAAAGTGTGGTATTTGACAGGGGTGAAATTGAAAAAGCCGGGCTTGGTAATTTTAGTGGACTGCCAACACAGGAGCGATCAAATGAACTTATCGAACTTGTTTACAAAAATTATGGCAAAAAGCTTGTGGTAATTGGTTGTGGAGGGGTTTTTAATGCAAAAGATGCATATGAAAAGATAAGAAGGGGGGCAAGTTTGGTACAAATGGTGACAGGGCTTGTCTATGAAGGACCTCAACTTGCGGCTGAAATTAATGCTGGACTTGTTGATTTGTTGGAAAAGGATGGATTTACAAAGATTACAGAAGCAGTGGGGAGTATAGTTTCTTTTCAAAAAAAAGAGAAAGCCTAGATAATTAAAAGAAGGGCGCCGATTGTTAAGATAACACCACCAAGTGCGATAAAGATGGTTGGTAGAGTAGCACCGGCTTCAGGAAGTTGGGATACGGGAGAAGTTGTTGCTGTTGGGACGGGAGTAGCGGTTGGTTTTATGGTGGCAAGAGGAGTTGCTGTTGGTTTTATAGTTGGTTTGGTGGTTGGTTTGGGGGTGGTTGTTGCTAAAGCAAGAGGTGATGGACTGGTCAAACTCTCTGTTGCTTCACCTAGGGTAAAGACAAGAGGTTCGCAAGCAGTATTAACGTCAGAGGAATCAAGTACAGCGGCTGTTTTAAGAGGAGGAATGGTGGATGGTGGAAGATAGTTACTATTTTGAGTTAATTTGGTTGAGTCGTTTTGGAGTTGGTAGAGCTTAACTGCAGTGAAAATTGCAACAAGTGCAAGGAAACCTGTAAGGCTAACTGTAATGATTGTGGCGATGTTATTTTGGATGAATTTATTCATTTTATTTTATTAGTTAAAACCAGGAATTAAGTTCTTTGTGATGAACTTCGGCATTAATAACAAAGGTTTTGGTGTTGGCAGGTATTTCGTATTCTAAATAGTACTCATTTGTTTCTGGTTTTGTGGTAATTGTTTCTGGTTGGAGTTTGCCATTAATTGTGAATCTTGCTTTATCGAAAATGCCAGTAGAAGAATTGCCTGTGACAGTGAAACGAATTGTTTCTCCGGGGATAAGATTGGTAAGGTCATTTGGAGTAAGGAGATTCCACTTATTGTCGTAGGACTTTATTTCAAGGCATTGGGCTGATGTTTGTTTTTCAACAAGTTCAAAAGCAGCACAAAGAGGAGTGATTTTGTTTGGATTGGTCGTATCAGGAAACGAAGCATGAACTGCGTTGACTGCACTGGCAGGGGTGGTGAGCGTGATTTCTGATTCAAGGGTGACGGCGGCTAGATCTTTGTCTGAGGCAAGATCGGGAATGGATTCAGTTTGGGTAATGATGTTACCTTCTTGGTCTATTATTTCAAGAAACCAACTTTCGCTTAGTTCATTGGCGGTTGATAGATGGTTTTGTTCAAATGAAACAAGAGTAACTTTATAGGTGCCGGCGGATAGGGAGGTGGTAATTGGGCCGATATTAGCGTTTTCTTTTGTAAGGTCTGATTGGATTGGGGTTTTTTCGAAGTTGACTATTGTTTGTCCTGAATTTTCCTGGATAGGGCAGGTGGCTGTGACAGCTTCTTTCGGAGGAGTTATTTTTCTTTGGCTTGTAAAGATGAAGTAGGCAAGAACAGCACTAAGGATAATAACAGCAACAATTATTATTATGATAATCGTTTTTTTATTTGGACCTCCTGGGCTGGAAACAAAAGAGGTTGGGTTTTCAACAACGGGTGATGATGTTGAGATTGGTGGTTGAGAGGATGGAGCCAGTGGTGGTGGTACAACTGGCATTGGTAGTGGAGCTGGTGGCGGCATGATTGGATTTGGGGTGATTGGGTTGGTGGCAGTTGGATTCATCTTTTAATAGTAAATGAAAGTCTTGGGGTGTGTCAATTTTTATTGGATAATGATGGATTTTGTGTAAAATGAAAGAGTGGAGTATAATTTTTGTTTTAATATGACTATATGAAAGAAAGAGTGAAAAAATTGTCAAAGTTGAGATCGATTAAGTTTACCAAAAAGCGGGTTGTTTTTGGAATTATTATTTTGCTTTTGGTGGGTGTGGGTATATGGTGGAAGTTTTTTAGAGTGAAAAATGGACTTAAAGAGGGACGAATTGAGAGAGGAGATGTTACAGAGGAGCTTGTTTTGTCTGGGAAGGTGGAGGCGACGGAGCATGCCGAGCTTGGGTTTGAAACTTCAGGAAAAATGGTTTTTGTAGGGGTAAAAGAGGGAGAAAAAATAAAAAAAGGAAAACTTCTTGGGAAACTTGACACCGTGAGTTTGAACGCAGCATATCAGCAGGCCTTGTCTTCACTTCGTAAGTATGATGCGACAGTGGAGAATGTTCATGATCAGGTAAAAAATCATAGTAGTGATGAGACTTATGCTCAGAAAGATTCAAGAACAACGGCTGAAGCAACAAAAGACAGTGCGTATGAAGCTGTGGTGATTGCAAAGCGGAATTTAGAAGCAGCTTCACTTTTTTCACCAATTGATGGAGTGGTGACTTATGCTGCGAATAGTTTTCCTGGAGTTTTTGTTATTTATTCCCAAAAGCAATTCGAGGTGGTAAATCCGGAAACGATTTATTTTTCGGTTTCTGCTGATCAAACAGAGGTGATTCAATTAACAAAAGGACAAAAAGTTGAGGTGACACTAGATTCGTTTTCTGAACGTACAATTGAAGGAACAATACTTGATATTGGTTATGCTCCTAATCCAGAAGAGGTTGGGGTAAGTTATGAAATTAAGATTGGTTTGACCGGGGTTGAGATTGAGTATCGATTGGGAATGACTGGTGATGCAGGATTTATAATTGGTCAGGCAAAAGATGTGTTATGGGTAAAAAATACATTTGTGAAGAGTGATAAACAAGGGAAATATGTTTTGATTGAGAAAGGAAAGAAGAAAAAATATATTGAAGTGGGAGTTGAGGGAGAGGATCGAGTTGAGGTAACAGGAGAGATTAAAGAAGGTGAGACTGTTTACGATGATTAACTTGACTAATGTTTATAAAACGTACTGGTTAGGAGAGGAAAAAGTAGAGGCTCTGAAAAACGCAACAGTTGAAATTAAAAAGGGTGAATACGTGGGGATTCTTGGTCCGTCTGGGTCTGGGAAATCAACACTAATGCATATAATTGGTCTTCTGGATAAGCCTACTTCAGGAAAGATTGAACTTTTTGACAAGAATATTGCTAATCTTTCTGATAATGAAATTAGCGGGCTTCGTAATCGAAAGGTGGGATTTGTGTTTCAGCAGTTTAATTTAATTGACAAGTTTTCGATTTTGGAAAATGTGATTTTACCAGCCAAGTATTCACAGGAGAAAATCGATTTTGATCCAGTAAAACGAGGAACTGAGCTTTTGGAAAGATTTGGGATTGGGGATAGGGCAAACTTTTTTCCAAATAAAATTTCAGGAGGGCAACAGCAAAGAACGGCAATTGCCAGGTCTTTGATTATGCATCCTGATTTAATTTTGGCGGATGAGCCAACAGGAAATATTGATACAAAGACTGGGAATGAAATTATGAGACTTTTGGAAGAGCTAAATCGTGAGATGGGTGTAACAGTCGTGATTGTGACACATGAGCCTGATGTTGCAAAAAGAACAAAAAGACAAATTTATGTGAAAGATGGAGAGATAGTCAAGAAATTATAGTAATTTCAATATGAAGTATTTTATATTTCAGCTTAAAACTGCATTGGATGATTTTAAAAGAAATAAAACTCGCACTTTTTTGGCGAGCCTTGGAATTTTAATTGGAGTTATGAGTGTTGTAATGCTTATTGCTCTTGGACTGGGCCTGAGAAATTATATTGAAGGTCAGTTTGAGAATTTGGGAACTAATTTGGTTATTATTTTTCCCGGGAGTGGCTTGTCCCAAGGTGCTGCTAGCTTTGGACCAGGACTGGCAGGGGGTGCTGAGTTTGATGAGCGGGATGCAGATAGTTTACGTAGGGTGGAGCATGCCCAGTATGTGGTGCCTGTTTTTTTGAAATCTGTTTTGATTGAAGCGCAGAATAAAGAAGAGTTTGGTTATGTTTTTGGGACGAATGAGGAGTTTTTTGAGGTTATGAATGCGGAGGTTCTTGAAGGAAGGCTTTTGACAAAGGCAGATATTCAAAGAAAGTCAAAGGACACAGTTCTTGGGAATAAATTGGCAGAAGCGCTTTTTGATGATCCAAAAACTGGAGTTGGAAAGACGCTTAGGATTGCTAATCAGAGGTATAAAATTGTGGGTGTAATGGAAAAAACAGGGGATAATGAGACAGATGGGAGCGCTGTTATATCGTATAGGACAACATATGGGAGTTTGAACCCAGACAAGACGTTTTTCTCAATTTATCTTGGTGTTCAAAACGAGGATAATGTGGAGAGCGTAAAAAAGGATGCTGAAGAGGTTCTACTTCGTAGGTATGAAGAGGATGATTTTTCAGTATCTGACCAGGGAGAGCTTTTGAGTACAGTGAATCAAATTTTTGGAATGATTAACGGGGTACTTATTGCTATTGGGTCAATTTCTTTGGTTGTTGGAGGTATTGGGATTATGAATATCATGTATGCAAATGTAACCGAAAGAACAAAAGAAATTGGAATTAGGCGGGCAATTGGAGCAACAAAAAAAGATATTCTTTTTCAATTTGTTTCTGAGAGTGTTTTACTTTCTTTGTTTGGGGGACTGAGTGGTCTTTTGGTGTCGGCGATACTAGTTGCAATAATTAGGCCATTTTTCCCAGTGGCACTTAATTTTTTGGCAATTGTGATTGCGATTGGGATATCTACTTTGATTGGAGTGTTTTTTGGGGTGTTTCCAGCAAGAAGAGCGGCTAATTTGACTCCGATTGAGGCGATTAGGTATGAGTAAAAAATCCCGTATGCGTTTGGTTTGTTGGCGCATACGGGAATGATCTTGTTAGAATTTTGCCTTTAGCCAGGAATTACCAGTTTTTGCTGGGTGGCTAGTAAGCGTCGAAACGCAATTTCATATGTGTTGAGGCGCTCGCCGTCTTCTGTGAAATAGCCGAGCACTGGATAGTCGGGGTTGGGTCGAGCGTGTTTGGCAATCTCATGAAGGACTGGAGTTGTGTCAGCCCAGCCTATATGGACAGAGTTACCAGAGCTTTCCAGTTTTTCTTTCGATGCAAACCCGCGAATTTCAATTAACATGATCTACCTTTCTCTAATAAATTGTAGACACTGATAGTATTATAGGAGATATAGGAGAAAAAAGCAAAGAATTAGGCTGCGTTTTGTTTTCTTTGTAACAAGTGAGTTTTTCTAAGTAGATTACGAGTGTCATGTTGTTGGGGTTTTGTTCTTTCTGCAGGTTGAGTGTTTGAAACATGGAAGACGTAGTCGGCAAAAGTCTCATGTACGTGAGCGACGTATGTTGGGCGTATGTTATTTGCTATAGAGTATTGATTAATGATATCCTTTGCGCTTAATTCGTGTGTTTTTTCAGGTTCATATATTCTTGCCATGACAATTGCTTCAGAGAGTACACAGGTTGCGTTTTCGAATGCTGGATCTAGGTTTTCTTGTGTAAAAATATCGGGAAATCCGGATTTACTACGGAGTAATTCATTTCTTACTGCGTTAACATGATCATTAAAGGTGGGGTCACTGTTGTGTTTTAATTCTACTTTTTGGAAATATTCTTCGAGCTTATCTTGAGTATCAAGTTCAAATCCTGTGAACATTTGGTCTATAAAACTTTCAACGACTTTTGTGGCCCGACCAAGTTCAACTGGTTGTATTGTTTCTTCTTCTTCAGGTTCTGGCATTTTGATCATTTAATCACAAATAAGTTAGTAAGGCAACAGTTTTATTTTTTTTGTGAAAAAGGGTACAATATTTTTACTAAAGTAATATGAAGATTAAAAGGGCCATTATTACGGCGGCTGGGTTTGGATCTAGGTTTTTACCGATTACAAAGACAATTCCCAAAGAACTTCTTCCAATGATTGACAAGCCAATTATTCAGTATTGCGTAGAAGAGTGTGCTGAGGCTGGGACTGAAGAGGTAATTATTGTGGCGTCACCATCTGAGATATCAAAATATGAGGATTATTTTTATGGTCGGGCGACGAGTGTCAGAACGCTTATGATTAGGCAGGGAAAGCTTGATAGGTGGGATAAGGTTGAGCAAATATTTAAACTTCCTAAAATAACTATTATTCCACAAGATGATAGATTGCCGTATGGTAACGGAGCCCCAATATTGTCAGCAAAAGATTTGGTGAATGGGGATAGTGCTTTTGTGGTTATGTGGGGAGATGATTTGGTGTTGAGTGAAGTGAGTGCTGTAAAGCAAATTGTTGATTTTTTTGAACAAAATTTATGTGATGGGGTACTTGCTGTACAAGAGGTACCAGATAGTGAAGTGAACAGATATGGAATCGTGAAATTAAAAGAGGGTACAAGAGATGAAGTTGAGACTGTGATTGAAAAGCCTGATATAAAGAATGCTCCTTCGAATATGGCATCATACGGTAGATATGTGTTGACGCCAAAAGTCTTTGAGTATTTGAATGCAAATAATACGGGCTTGGATGGCGAGATGTGGCTTCAGGATGCAAATGACCAGTTGGCAAAACATGGAACAGTGAAGGTTAAAAAGGTTGATGGAGAATGGATGACAACTGGAGATCCACTTCGTTATATGAAATCAATGGTGAAGTTTGCCCTAAAGAGAAAAGATATTGGGGAAGATATGAGAGATTTTTTGCGAAGCTTGGATTTGACTTCAAAATAAACTACCACGCGTTAAAACACATGGTATTCTGAAATACAGAAAAGTTTGATATTGGTTCGTTTAAAGTTTGTGGTTTTACGAACTGAATAATAAAAACACTGTCAGATTTTGAGGCCGGAGCGGGAATGCTCGGCTTTTCAAGCCTCTGCTCACTCCGCTTGGCGGAGTGACGAATCCTCGCTTTTGCAAGGAGACCGCGGCGGGAATCGAACCCGCATAAACTGTTTTGCAGACAGGTCCCTGAGCCATTCGGGTACGCGGTCAATGATTCCTATTTTAACTTAAAATTGCATAATAAACAAAAATCCCGCTGTTTGGCGGGGAAAAGGGGAGTAAAAACATCTTTATCTTAGTCTTTTTTTTGTTTGACCTCAATTTTCCTTGGTCTTGCAATTTCTGCTTTGGGAATTACGATATTAACCACGCCATTTTCAACCTCGGCTTCGGCCCTGTCCCATGCACCACCTGAAAGGGCAGTAGTATAGTAATACTGATATGAAGAAGATTTGTACTCATTTTTGTCTTTTTCTTCTTCTTTTACTTTAGCTTTTATGGTTAAAACACCATCTTCGATATGAATATCGACTGCTTTTGCAGGCACACCTGCTACTACAGCTTCGACAATAATGCTGTTTTCTGTTTCGCGAATTTTAAGACAGCGTTGATTGAAGGGCTCCTCAAATTCTTCAAGGAGTTTGGGTAAACGGAAAATTGGATCATATTTGGTAATGAATGACATTTTTCTTCACCTCCTTTCTTTTATTTTAAAAAACTCAACTTGTTGAATGGGCGATAAGCTTTTTTGACTACCCCTGTTTAGGGAGTAGAGAATAATTTATCGCTTTAGTATGTTGAGTGCTAATTGATAATAATTTTTAGGTGGTAGTCTCTCAAGAGGAAAAAGTAGGGGAATATTATAGGAATTGTGAATAACTTTTCGTGAAAAGTCTCTGGCTTTGATGTACTGATTTTGTAGTACATGTTTTTGTGTGGCAATTGTAATCAATGATGTGATTTAGTAAACTTTTGATCGTGATTAAGAAAAGATTAATTGTGGCGGGAATGTTGGGGTTCGCTCTTCTGGTGTTGATGGGTATTGTATTTATTTGGTATGTGTATTTTTTTAACAAAAAGGCAGCAATTTTTATTGAAACTGTGCCAGAGGCTACTGTTTTTATAAATGGTAGTGAGGTTGGAACAACGCCATTTGAGGGTGAGTTTACAGAGAATGAGGTGGACTTGAAACTTGTTCCGAATTCATATGGTTCTCCCTTGGTTCCATATGAGACCCGGATTTTGTTAACGAAAGGTGTTAAAACAATTGTGCGACGCATTTTTGGAGAAGAGGAGGAGACTTCATATGGTGAAGAAATTTCCTTTGAAAGGTTGGGAGGAAAATTAATAAGTATTTCGGTAATATCAATTCCTGACGGTGCGAAAGTTTTTATTGATGGTGGTTTTGTTGACACTACTCCGGTTAAGCTATCTTCTGATGTGAAGGTTGGTGAACATCGAATAATGATTCAAGCAGAAGGCTTTGAGAATAAAGAGGTATTGGTTCAGACAGTTACTGGTTATGGAGTGCTTTTGATTGCTGATCTGAGTAAGAAGCAGTCTGAAGATTTGAGCGATGATCAAGGGGTTGATAATCAAGATGGTCTCTCCCCTGCTCTGGTTGAAATTCTGGATACACCAGTTGGTTATTTACGAGTAAGAAGTGAGGGGGCAACAGCATCAGCTGAAATTGACAAGGTGAAGCCTGGTGAGAAATATGAGCTTATTGAGGAGAAAGACCAATGGCTAAAAATAAAATTGGATAATGATATAGAAGGGTGGATCTTTTCAGATTATGCCAGTATTTCGGCTAAATCTCAATAAAGATTAGATGGTACTGTGGATTGCTACTCCGCTATAAAGGATCCAGACAACCATAATGATCCAGATTAAAACTGAGGTAACAAGGGATTTATCGGTCAAAAGTAATTTTTCAGGTGCTTCTGATCTTTCGGCAAAAATTAGTGATTGATAGCGCATAATGCCGAAAATAGTGACTGGTACGGTTGACATGAGAAGTTTGTTGATAGTTGTGGTACGGGATAGTTCAGCTAAGAATAGCCAGATTGGTTCTGATGCTTCTGGAGATTCAAAAAAGGTAAAGAGTGCCCAACTCATCCAGGCTGCGTTGCCAAACATGGTAACGTATGAATTGAGCAGGGGTTTGGAATATTCACGAAGGCTTTTTCTGGTTTGACCTGTTTTTCCCATTGCTCCTAGCTCTGCTCTTCTCTTACCGGATGCCAAGAAAAGTGCAATGGAAACAACACATAGGAGAAACCACACAGAGAGGTGGGCGTTGATTATAAAGGCACCGGAATAAACACGGATGATGAAGCCGGAAGCAATAATCAGAATATCAACGACATGGATATTTTTTAGAACAAGAGAGTAAGCAATTTGGAGAAACAAATAGCCAAGGATGAGCATAAAGAAAAGAGATGACAATTGATTTGCCCAGATAAGTGAGATTGCGGCCAAGACAAACGCAAGAATGGCAACTTCTAGGGTGGAGAGATCACCTTTGGCAAGGGGGCGGTTTTTTTTGATGGGGTGAAGGCGATCTCGTGGTGCATCAATTAGGTCGTTAAAAGCATATGTGGCACTGGAGGCAAAATTGAAGACCCAGAAACCATACGCAACTTTGAGAAGGAGTGCTTTTTCAAATAAATCTCCAGAAAAAATGATTGCGGCGAAAATTCCAAGATTTTTAACCCAATGAATTGGTCGAGATATTTTAATAAGACCTATGATTTTTTTTGTTGGTGAGTAAGCCATAGAATTAAACCTCCTAGAGCAAGGGATATACCAATTATTGTATATAACTTACTCTCGGCATTCAAATTGAGAGCGATAAGTCCAAGAATTGCTGTGATTGCCCAATAGAAGTAAGTTACTTGAGATTTACTCCAGCCCAGGTCAAGTAAACGATGATGAAGGTGTCCCCTATCTCCCCAGACAGGGGATTTTCCAGAAGCGACTCGTCTTAAAATTGTATAGCCTGTATCAATTAAAGGTATGCCAAGAACAAGGGCGAGAGTGCCGACTTTTGAAGTTGTTAGGATTGAAAGAACTCCAAGCATATAACCGCCAAGGTTAGAGCCGGAAAAACTAGGCATTATTTTTTGGGGATAAAGATGCCAAGGGAGAAAACCCAGGAAACTGCCTGTTGTGATGAGGGCTAAAACGATGACTGGCCATTCAGTAATGTCTGCAGAGAAGCGGAGTGAAAGCGCAGCGATGGTTGCGGCAGCGATGGCAACCACGCCAGTTAACTGACCATCAACGCCCTTGGCGCCCATATTAAGGAAATTAATAATGACAACAATCCAGATTAGAGCAAATAAATCAGAGATAAACCAAATACTTCTGGTTTCTCCTAAGAATTGAAAAGAAACTTGTGGATTTGAAAGATCAATAATTCCCTGTCCAAAAGGGCTTGTGACGAAACTTATACCGATACCTGAAATAATGGGTATGCTTGCGGCAAAAAACTGGATTGCTAGGCGGTAGTAGGGGTTTAGATTGTACTTATCGTCGATCAGGCCAGTAATCACAAGAATTGAGGCACCAAGAAGGATGGCAAAAAGATGAGGATCAAGGGGGATAAAAACAAGAGAAGAAATGAGAATGCTTGCAAAAATGGCAAGACCACCTCCTCTGGGGGTGGGGTGTTGATGGATTACTTTTGGGTGATGGTTGGTTTTTGGATCATCAATAAGATTAAATTTTTTGGCGAATCTAATGGCGGGATATGCAGAGAGTAGACTTATGATGGCTGAGACAAGTAGTGGTAATAAAATGCTTATCATTATAGTGCTGAAACAAGTAATATAATTTTTAAGGTGGTGTAAAGCGAAAGAATGGTGGTGGTGACCATTGTACCTAATAAAATTTGGTGAAGAAAAATGTCTTTTGTTGATTTTTTTAAGAGGTTACCAATGATGATGGTGCAAATGGCTCCAAGGCTTGGGATGGTAAGGTAGAGTTTGGTGACTAGTTGATCATTGCCACTTGCTTGTCCATAAAAAAGAGGAATGGAGGGAGGAAGTTTACCTTGGATAAGAAGAATAAGGATAACAACTACAAGATTGATGAGCGCAAGAATACTTGATAGTTGAAGAAATGGATTATTTTTCATACTCCCCTATTTTATCATGGAGGGGCGGGGCTTGATGTAATTTAAACAAATTTTTAAGATTTTTTGAGTTTTTTCCAAATAGTGGCATTTTCCTGGGAAGAAAGTTGATAATAGTTATTTTTTAAGGTGGTGATTAATTCTGGAAAAGGATTGCTTTCAGGAAGAAGAATAACAATAGCGGGTTGTTTTGTCAGGATCATTTCAAGAACTTCTTCTTTGGATGAAAAATCGCTGATGTGATAATTGGCAACGTATTTAAAAGGTGGTAAGCGGCGGGAGAGCGCATAAATTGGTGCTGAGTCTCCCCAGATAAAAACTTTGTCGTTTGGGTTTGTGGAAGTTGTTAAGAATGTGGCGAGGCGATAGTTGCGATTAACTTTTCCATCAAAACGGTTAAAATATTCCTCTTGGGTGATTTGGCCACTGGAAAAGAGGAGAAAACGTTTGTAGTAAGCAAGGGTTGAGTAATGCCAAAAATGATAAAGAACAGGGACAATGGCAGCAATAAAAAGCGGAATAATGGTTAGTGATTGTTCGGCTGTTTTTTGGTAAAAAAGCATACCAACAAGTATTGCAACTGGTGGGACAATTTGAATGAGGTAGTGAGGATAAGGACGTTCAGAAAGGGTGACGGCAAAAAGAGCAAATCCAAGCCAGGCGCATGAAAGTATAAAAGGGAGGGAAAGTTTTTTTCTAAAGATAGTGAGGGTAAGTAAACTTGATAGTAAAACGACTGAGCGGATGATTAGAGGTGCATTTTTGACAAGAAATGATTTTTCTTGATCAGAAGGTCTCCAAGAGGAAAGGTAACCGATATTTTGCATGAAAGCGGAGGTGACATAGGGTGTTAGGGCGTTTTTACTATAGTACCAAATTAGGGTGAGAAGTACGGGAAGAAGAAAACCAGTTGTGAGAAGAAATGTTTTTTTAGTGAAAAGTTTGATGCTTTTCAAATTAAATTTTATTTTGATGAACCAAAGAAAAACAATTGCACCCAGGTCAAAAGCGGCTGGTACTTTGTAGAGAAATGCGAAAGAAAATAGTACTCCCCCAAGGAATAGGTGGATGTTTTTAGGTTTGTTTTTTGTGATTAAGATGAACGAGCCGAGAGCGGGTACCAGGGCGAACAGTTCGGCGTTAGCAGTTTGACCTTCAAGAAGAGGGAGAGTAGTGAGGAGGGTAAAAACGATGGTGGAGATTTTAACAACTTTTGAGTTTTTGGGGAAAAGCGTTTTGGCTAAATGCCAGAAAAGAGTGGTAGCCAACATCATCCAGAAGGCAAGGATGGTACGGAACCAAAAAACATTACCAGCAACAGCAGCAGTGAAATAAAGAAGAGGGGGTTTGTTGTCATGGATGTCTTGATAGAGGGTGAGACCATTTTTAATAGCATTGCCAAGGGTTAGGTAAATCATCTCATCACCATAGCTGAAAGGCTCAAAGAAACTGGGGATGCGAAGTATAAAACTGATGGCTAAAAGAACGAGTAGCCATATAGGGAGTCTGGGAATTTTTACTAGATTTATTTTTCGAGCCATAGAAATTTCAAATCACCATAGATAACTGGCTCTCCTTTTTTGGGATAGCCACTAACATTAATTTCGTCAACATTGCCGCTGGTGATTACGCCAACACGGTTGATTTTTTTAGGGATTGAGCTGACTATATCTTCTTTGGTCATTAGCGCAGTACCAACAAAGAATGGCAATTCCCCTTTGTTTGGAATGTATATTGGAGAAGGGATTTGATAGTATTTTGTCTCCCAAAGATGGTGAGAACCTGCGTTCCAATTAATTAAGTAATCATCTCCGCGTTTTACTTCTTTGACATAGGCAGCAAATTCACGAAATGGCCGTTTGGTGGGGTGGAAGAAATAATAATGATCAATGCGTACGAAAAGACCGAGAAGAATACCAAGAATGATTACTGAGAGGTATTTTCGTCGATTTGAAGCGACAAGGAGCATTGCACCAGGAATAGCGTACAAAAGATAACGGTTATAAAAAATGGATTGAAAGAACTGAGAAACAGTCCAAGTTAAAAGAATTGGGCCAAGAAACCAGGTGAGTAGAAAGATGGTTGAGAGTTTTTTGGTATTCCAGGTGCGAAGAATAAATGCTACAAGACAAACAACAACTGCCCAAGTTGCGAGGTTATGCTTTATTCCTGCTGCGAGATATTCGAGAATCAATTTGCCAAGATCTTTGACAGTTGGTGTTCCAAGCCAAAAACCGCTGCCGACCATTTTGGTTTGGTTGTAAAGGGGGGTAAGCCAGGGAGTGTAGAAAAGGGCTGCGATTGCGAGTCCAAGAAAAATAAAGAGAGATTTCTTAAATTCTCTTTTGAGAAGAGTGAATAGAAACCAAAGGCCTTGGATGAAAATCATAAAAATACCAAAGTGATGGCTATAGAGTGCCCAGGCAGTGGCAAGTGCATAACAGATGATGTTAAGAAAAGGAAAAGGGGTTTTGGATGTGAATTTGGAAAACAGGATTTTTATGAAGAAATAATTGGAAGCAATAACACCGAGAGCAAGGATAGAATACATTCTGCCTTCAAAAGCATAAATAAAGAAAAAGGGATTGAAAAAGCTTAGGGCAGCAGCAAGAAGACCGGTGTTTCTTCCGTAAAGATACTCCCCTATTTTGTAGACAAAGAAAATTGCTAAACAATAATAAAAAAATGAAAGTGAGCGGATAGCGATTTCGCTTGTTCCAAAAATTTGAAACCAGAGATGTTCGGAAATGTTGTAAAGAGGTGGGGATGTATCGCGAATGATGATTTTGACAATTTCAGAGATTGGTTTCATAGAAAGAATGGCTGAGAAACCCTCATCTCCCCAAAGGCTGGCTGTAAACTGATTGGGCATATATTAAAGTGTATCAAATTTCCTTTGAAGAAGTTAGACTTTTTCGGTGACTTTATATTCAAGATACTTTCCCAGCATCAGACGAGTGTGGGCATCAAGACCGGGGAGGGCTGAAAAGATAAAACCAGCAATTGGCATAAGAGCATATTCCAGTGGAATAAGAAGTGCTCTCCAGCGTGGGAAAGTGCTTGGTCTTTTGGGTTTGTAAATATTGTCATAGATGATCATTACAACTAAAAAGCCAAGAGCAAGGGTTAGAATAAGGGAGCTAAGTTTGGGAACCATATAGCCAAGTGAAGTACGTCCAAAAGAAGGATTAAGAATGGTGGGTAGAGTAAGGCCGATGGTGATTAAGAACCAATTTACAGGCCACATAAGATGGGACCAGGAGGCAAAAATGACGCGCATTGTTTTGTCCCAAAAAGGTACATCATCAATAGTAAAGTAATTTCTTAGTATCCAGGGAATATCGGAAACACCCCATGCCCAGCGTTTGAACTGCTCGTATTGGTTTTTGATTGTTTTTATGAATGAAGTTGATTGGGCTGCGTCGACAAAAACAGGTAAGTATATTGGTTCAACTTCAATTTTTCCTTTTTTGTGGAAATAGGCTTTAAAGAACAGTCCCCAGTCTTCTGGAATTTTGTCGGGATCCCAATACCCTACTTCATCAAGAAGAGAAAAAGAGAGTGAATAATTGGCGTGGTTTATTAGTCGGTCGCGCCTTGGCAGTTGAGATAGATTCCAGATTGAGGCGAGAGTATTGGGGACACGGGTGATAGCTGGAAGTTCCCAGATATTGTTGTAAAACATAATTGCACCTTGCCAAAAACGACTGTGGCGATTGGGATCATCAAGAAATTTGAAAGTTAAAAGAGCAAAATGGTTGGGGTGATAAACGTGGTCAGCGTCACAACTGGTGACAGTAAGATATTTAAGATCAAGTTTGTTTTTCTCAATAAAGTGTTTTTTAATCCAAAGGGCTGCAAAACGTTCATTTGAAGCTTTACCTACAGCTTCTCCAGGTACGACAGTGTGAGTAGTTGAGATAATATCAAGAAAGGTGTTTTTAAATTTATTTTTAATATAGTTGGCGCGTTTGATTCGTGTGTCGGGTTCTTCTTTGGTTTCCATTCCTAAAACAATGACGATTTGTTTAAGGTTTAAAGTTTGGCTGGCAATAGATTGAACAGTACGCTCAAGGGTATGAATGGGTTCTTTGTAATTTGGGATAATAATAAAGTGGATAACTTTTTTATAGTCAGGAAAACTTGCTAAGTCTTTAATCCAATCATATTTCATGGATGCTTGGATGCGAAGATGTGAAACCGTGGCGGTGAACGTGATTTGGAGTGATTGGTAGAACCAATAAATATTAAATAGCAGGATAAAATAAGCTACAATTTCAGGAATAACAAAAATACCCCAGTAAGGGAAGAGAATAATATTCCAGGAAATAAGTCCGGGAAGTATTTCAAGAGTCCGGCTGACAAAGCGGTTGTGGCTAAGAAGAATTTTTTTTAACATTATTTTATTCTTGGAAAAAGTGGAGATATTGATTTGATTTTTGTTTTATTAAATTCTTCTAGAATCTTTTTTGATGTTTCAGGGAGGAATGGTTTAAGTGAAATGGCTATTTCTCTAATCCTGATAACAGCTGATGTGAGAATGGAAGTAAGGGTGGGTTGATCATTGGTGAGGGTCCATGGTTTTGTATCTGAGAGGTATTTATTAAGATCATTAATTTCGGTCCAAATTGACTCAAGAGCAAGGTCAAAGCGAAAAGCATTTAAATTGGCATTTATTTTTGTATCCAGATTATTTTTTGAGGGTTGTTGGGTTTGTAATTCAATATTGTTTGATTCGCATAATTTTGCGACTCGGGAAACGAGGTTTCCAAGATTATTTGCCAGATCAGAATTGTAAGCATCTTCAAATTTTTCAATACTAAAGTCACTATCTTCATAGGGATTTACTTTGGCAAGAAGAAAATAACGGACTGGATCTGTGCCATATTTTTCAACAAGATCATATGGACTGATTGTATTTCCAAGACTCTTACTTATTTTTTGTCCGTTTACAGAAATAAAACCATGGATAAATATTTGTTTGGTGTTGGGAAGGCCAGCTGCCATTAACATTGCTTGCCAAATGGCTGATTGTTGTCGAAGGTTGTCTTTTCCAGCGATTTGGATTCCTGGCCACCAGGATGAGATATCTTTGTTTGGCCATCCAAGGGTGGAGATATAGTTGATAAGGGCATCAAACCAGACATACATGACGTGATCAGGATCGCCTGGCACTTCAATTCCCCAGGGCATTTTTGATTTTAGGCGGGAAATGCTGAAATCGTTTAATCCTGACTGGACAAATTGAATAATTTCATTAAAACGAAAACTAGGGACTACAAAATCAGGGTTTTTTTTGTAGAAATCTAAAAGTGGTTTTTGGAAGGCTGAAAACTTAAAAAAGTAATTTTTCTCCTTGAGGATTTGGATAGGCTGGTTTGGATGAAGAGGACAGATGTTATTTTCAAGTTCTGAATCGGTTTTTTCAAGTTCGCAGCCAACACAATATTTGGCTTCGTAATCTTTTAAATCGATATATCCATTTTTCTGGCAAAGTGTCCAGAAATGTTGAGCCGCTTTAATATGGTCGGGATTTGTGGTGCGAATAAAATGGTTATAGCTTAGATTGAGTGCTTGTTTAAGATGGTCAAATTTGAGTGCATATTCGTCAACGTAAGCTTGTGGCTCTTTTTTTGATTGAAGTGCTTTTTCGTAAATCTTTTGACCGTGCTCATCGGTACCAAAGTTAAATTTTACTTCATCTCCTGGTTTGGTATGATAGCGAGCAAGGCAGTCAGCCTCTAGAATCTCAAGGGCAAAACCGATGTGAGGCTCGGCATTAACATATGGTAAGGTGGTGGTGATGTAATATTGTTTTGAGTTCATGGATATGAGGCTATTTTAACACGCTTTGGAAAGAAGAAGAAAGAAGACAAGCTAGTGAAGATATTTTTTAATTTTTTCACTCCATTTTTGAGCCCATTCGTCAGCGTTTGCTTTTTTGAGTGCAAGCTGGAATCCTTTAAGGTTAAGCATATTTTGGACTGTTGCGATGGTTGCACTGCTTACTTTTAGGTTGTCCTTTATATTGGAATAACTTCGACCTTTTTGAAGCCAGTACCCAATTGCTAGTCGTTTGGCAAAAGTTTCTAGTTCTGATGGAGTAAAGAAGTCGCTGAGAAATTCAGAAGCTTCTTGGGTAGAGTTAAGATCACAAATGGTTTGAGATAGTGTGATGTTAATTTGCTTTTTAAGTGAAGGGTTTAGTTTTTGTTCTGAAATTCGCATAGAGTTTATTTGGTTGAAGTATATCAATATCAACCAACGAGTCAAGATTTGTTGAAGAAATGGAAATTGACTGTGAGATATATGCTTGAAAGAAGAATTAGATTTAGAATGTTACCAAGGCCAAAAAGACGAAGAAGGAGAAAGATTATGATACAAAAGGAAAGAAAAATGCTTTTTGAAAGTGATTTAAAGAAATTAAAGCTCAAAGAAAGAAAGGTTAGAAAAATGATAAAGATAAGTAGGTATGTTGCACCTGGCATATCGGGGTTTAGATACATAATTGTACTGATGGTAATAATGACTAGAATAAGGCTGGTTAAATAGCGAATAGTTATCATTGGTCAAATTCATATTAACCGATTTCTTAGGTTGGTGTGGATGAAAAGATGGTGGTAATATAATAAACCATGGATCCTTTAATCATACTCATCATATTTGTTGCATCTTTAATATTAGTTGGATTGTGGATAAACAAAAAACTAAATGATTTAGCTGGGGCACAAAAACCATCAGCGGAGCTTTTAGAAGTTGTTAAAATGCTTCAAAGTGGTTCAAAGGAAGACAGGACTGTTCTTCTGGATTCGCTTCAACGAAATACCCAGGCTATGAATGAGCGGTTGGATATGGCGGCAAAAGTGATAAGCCAGGTGCAGCGAAACATTGGGGAATTTAGTGAGATAGGGAGAGGGATGAAAGAATTGCAAGAATTTTTGCAAAGCCCAAAACTTCGAGGAAATATTGGTGAGCAAGTTTTGAAAGATTTGATTACTCAAATGTTTCCAAAATCTACATTTCACCTACAATATACGTTTAAGTCGGGAGAGCGGGTTGATGCGGCGATTAAGACAGGAGCTGGAATTTTACCGATTGATTCAAAATTTCCAATGGAAAATTTCCTGAAAATGTCTGAGGCAAAAGATAATAAGTTGCGAGATGAGTATAAAAGGGCATTTTTGAGAGACATAACAAAACATGTAAAAGATATTAGTAGAAAATATATTTTACCTGAAGAAGGAACAATGGATTTTGCCTTAATGTATGTTCCAAGCGAGTCAGTATACTATGAAGTGGTTAATGATCAAGGATTTATTGAAGCGGCTCAAAAATTAAGGGTTTACCCAGTATCTCCAACTACTCTATATGCACATTTGCAGACAATCCTTCTCTCGTTTGAGGGTCAAAAGATTGAACAAAGAGCAAAAGAAGTATTTGTGATGCTTCGGGCAATAAAGAAAGACTATGAAAAAGTTGAAGATAATTTGTCAACGCTGCAAAAGCATATTGGAAATGCGAATAACATGATGGGTAATGTGATGGCCTCGTTTGGTTTAATGGGCCAAAAAATAGTATCAACAAGGTTGATTGGTGGATCTGGGAAAGAGGAGTTAGAAAAGCCGGAGGAAGGTGAATGACAGAAAGGTTGGTGTTTGAGAGTTTGTATGATGTAATGCCGTTTGGCGAAACAGAATCTGTGCATGTAAGGGCGGTTTATGAAACGCTGACAAACCGCAATAGCATAGCTTATTTGTCGGACTTGATTGCTGTGTATAGCCAGGTGACTGATTGGGTTCGGTTGGATCAAGAAGAAAACTTAAGACTAGTGATTGGATTTGAAGATAAGGTTAAGGATAGAGTTGTGGTTGGGGTTGTAACTGGGGTAGATTATAAAAATAGACTGATGCATGTGGTTTGTCAGGATACTTATGGAAATATGTTTCAGGTTGCTTTGCATGAGGCTTTTTTGGTGAGATGGGGATTGCAGGAAAACTATGACGATGAGGATATTGAATGAACAACAAAAAGAGGCTGTACAATTTGGAGATGGTCCACTTCTAATTATTGCTGGTGCTGGAACAGGTAAGACAACTGTAATTACCGAGAGAATAAAATATTTGGTTGAGTCGGGTATGGCCAAGACTAGTGAAATATTGGCACTGACATTTTCTGAGAAGGCGGCGGCTGAGATGCAGGCGCGTATTGATGAAATTACCCCACTAGGATATGGAGAGATAGCGGTTCAAACGTTTCATGCGTTTTGTGATCAGGTGCTTCGGGATGAGGCATTGGCAATTGGAATGAATACACAATTTGATTTAATGACGACGGTTGAGGCAATACAGTTTGTAAAGAAGCATTTGTTCGAATTTGACCTTAATTATTATCGTCCTATGGGAAATCCAGACAAGTTTATTCACGGCTTATTGGATCATTTTTCAAGGCTTCAAGATGAGGATATTTCTCCTTTAGACTATTTGGCTTGGGCCAAAAAAAAGATGGATAAAATCTCATCAAAGATTGGTGAAGGTAAAATTGATTTGAAAACTGACAACCCTGAATTGTTGGATAGCCTGAAGTGGGTTGAGCTTTCAGGTGCGTATCAAAAATATGATGAGCTAAAACTTAAGGAAAGTAAGCTTGATTTTGGGGATTTGATTTATAAAACACTTTTTCTTTTTCGGGCGAGAAGTAATATTTTGGCGAGTTACCAAAAACGATATAAATATTTATTGGTTGATGAATTTCAGGATGTAAATTATACCCAAAGTGTTTTAGCAATGCTTTTGGCAGGAGAGAGTGCAAATGTGACAATTGTTGGGGATGATGATCAGAGTATTTACCGATTTAGAGGGGCTGCGGTTTCAAACATTATTCGCTTTAGGAAAACATACCCAAAGGCTCATTTGGTCGTATTAACTGCGAATTATCGTTCAAGTCAATTTATACTAGATACTGCTTACGGACTTATTAGTCATAATAATCCAGATAGACTTGAGATACACGAGGGAATAGATAAAAAGTTGAAGTCGAAAGAAAAAGGGAAAAAAACAGACATTGAATATTATCATTTAGGGAGATCTGATCATGAGGTAGACCTGGTAACTGAGAGGATAATTTCATTGGTTGATACGGAAGGTTATCAGTATTCTGAAATTGCAGTTTTGGTGAGAGCAAATAATCATGCTGATTTGTTTATTGGGGCATTTGGGCGAGCGAGCATACCGTATCGCTTTTTAGGATTTGAGAATTTATTTTTGCAACCCGAGATTGTGAGACTTGTTTCTTTTTTGCGAGTTTTAATTGATCCTGAGGATTCAAAAGCAATGTTTTTAATATTATCGATGCAAACTTTTAAAATTGAGAATCAGGATTTGTTGAAAATAGTTGCTTGGGCAAAGAAAAATAGTATTTATCTTTTTGAGGCTTGTGAGCGGGTGGGTGAGATAGGGGTAAGTGAGAAAACGGTTGAAATTGTCGAGCGGATCTTATATATCTTGAAAACTTATCGTAGTGAAGTTTTTAAAAAGTCGGCAGGTGAGATACTGCTTGGTTTGATAAAAGATATTGGGTATTACAAGAAACTTCTTGAGTCTAAAACTGTTGAAGCTGAAAAAGAAGCGAAAAATTTGGCAAGATTTTTTGAAAAATTGGGTTTGTATGAAAAAGAGAATCAGGGTTTGAATTTAAATGAAGTGGTTGATTGGATTGATTTATCGAGTGAAATGAGAGAAGTATCTCCAATGACGGATGATTGGGGGGCGGATGATAGCGTTAATGTTTTGACTGTGCATGCGAGTAAAGGACTTGAGTTTAGGGTTGTTTTTATGGTTAACCTGGTAAGCCAAAGGTTTCCTTCAACCGCAAGAAAAGAACAAATACCGATTCCAGAGGAGTTGATTAAAGAAGATTTACCAGAAGGAGATTTTCATTTGCAGGAAGAGAGGAGATTGTTTTATGTAGGTATGACAAGAGCAAAAGAGAAGTTAATTCTTACTTCGGCAGATTATTACGGTGATGGAAAGCAGAAGAAGAAACAGTCAGTTTTTTTGGTTGAAGCATTGGCAGAGAAGGTAAATAGAGATGTGGAAGCAAAGAGGAATAAGGATAAACCGCAGGAAATTGAAGTACCGCAGAAAAAAGCCCAGAAAGTAGCAAAAAAAGAAGATTTAAGAATTGATTATTTAAGCTATTCTCAAATTGAAACGTTTAAAATTTGTCCACTTCATTATCGAATGCGCTATATTTTAAAGCTGCCAACACAGCCAAGTAGCGCGCAGAGTTTTGGAATTTCTATCCACAGTGCTTTGTTTAAGTTCTATACAGATCTAAAACTAGGTGTAAAGGTGAATAAAGAAAAGTTACAAGAATATTTGAAGGAAAGTTGGGTAGAACTAGGATACAGTAGTAAGGCACACAAACTTGCGGCCTATGAAAAGGCAGAACAATATTTAAATGATTATTTTGAACATGAGTTTGATTTACGTAAGGCTCCTTTAGCACTTGAGCAATCATTTGCAGTACCACTTCCTTTGTTGGAGGGGGAAGAAAAATTAGTAATAGGAGGAAAGATTGATCGAATAGACGAGCTCTCTGATGGCACAATTGAGATTATTGATTATAAGACAGGCGCAAAAATACCTACACAAAAAGAGCTAGATGGTGATTTGCAGTTGACTTTTTATGCTCTGGCAGTCACTGGGGGGAAAGAGAGGCCTTTTAATTTTGAACCTGAAGAGGTGAGGCTTTCACTTTATTACTTTGAACTTGGGAAAAAATTAACAACAACAAGAACTAAACAACAGCTGGAGGATAAAGTGAAAGAGATTTATGGGGTAAGGCAGGAAATTCTGGCAAGCTTGTTTGAGTGTTCGAAAAGCTTTTTGTGCCGAGACTGCGAATATAAATTTTTGTGTGAATCTTGACAGGGTTTTGTTTTGCCATATAATCTTCATTTAGAGGCGCCTTTTACCTAATTTCTGACCTCTGGCTAAAAGCTGTCAGAAGAAAGGAGTGTTAATCTCAAAAAAGATATAAATAATTCCTTTTTTAGTCGGAAAATACAATAGGAAGAGGTGATCCAAAAAAAGAGGGTGGAAACTGAGACATAAAGCTAGTTTTTGCTTTCCACCCTTACCTCATATTTAGCTTCAAAATTTCATTCCCTACTTAGTTTTGGATAAAATACTTGATTTATTACAGGGTATTTGCTATAATACTTATATTGCGAAAATAAATTCAATTTCAGAGCCCTGAATAGGAGGTGCTCCCATGAAAACGAAATATCTGATATATTAGGGGCGTAACCCCTTTCGCATGCATTTTTTTAACCCGAGATAAAAACATCCGTACGGCCCCCTTTCTTGCCCCGGAGACACCGAGTGCACGGAGCGAAAAGAAAGGGGTATCTGTTTACATAGGCGCCTGCTGCGCGAGGAGATTGGAATGAATTAGCATCTCTTTTTTGAGTCCAAACGAAAAAGGACAAAACGCGGCGCTAAAAAATGGTGGGTAGAACAAGGAAACATTATTGTTTTACCCACCAAAATATATTTATTCTTCTTACACTTTGTGGGTATTCAACTTCTTTGCCGTTAAAACTTCTTTTGAAATGTGTAAAACCTAACCAGCTTTTGTTGGGAAAGCGTTTGTCATAAATACCTTCAAAATCAAAAGTCTTACATTTTTTCTTTTTTGCCCAAAGCATTCCTTGCCAAATTATTTGATATTGGATGAGTTTTTGGCGTCCTTTTTGGGCTGTAAAGGCATACCAGTAGTAACAAGTGTTATCGGCGACTAAAAAGATTGCTCCGGCGCCAAGTTCTTGATTAAAAAGAAATAGTGATTGACTGCCAAATGCCTTTTTTAGCTGTATAAGATCTGAAAGTGATGGAATATAGCGCTTGAGGCCGACTGCTTTTTTCCATGTTGTTCGAAAACTTGATAATTGGCGTGTTTTTTTAACTGCTAGGGAAGCTGATTTGCGGATTGAGTAGCGGCAGTCCTTTTTGAATTTTTGATATATTTCTTTTTGAGAAGGGGTGAGATCAATTGTTATTGTTCGACTTGGGATGAAAGGTTGGGTAGGGGAAAATCCGAGGTTGATAAGAGTTTGGTGTTGTTTTTGGTTTTTTGGTTCGACTAGAAAATATAGAAGACGAAATTTTGTAATAATTGTTTTAATGTCACTTAAGTTGAGTATTTCAGGTCTTTGAAGTTTGATAAAATTGCCAAGAAAAAGAATTCGTTTGCGAAAAAAAGAGAGGTTGTGCAAATGTTCGATTTTCCAACCGGTGTTTTCCATGAAGTTGGCGTAAGAGGGGGTTTGACGAAGGTTCATGGGACAATTATGGATGAGCAGAGTGTGATTTACAATCAAACACATCAGGTTTATTAGATTTTTCTAAAAATATAGGTTATAATCGTAATTACTACATACCTTTGCAACATTCTTCTTTCCAAACAAAAAGGTAGGTGCCACACTTACAGACAGCAATATCTAGTAAAGGAGGACGCCTACCTGTCATATAGTAACAATCCATTCATACCCAAAGCAAGGATGCGGGCCAGAAATGATGTATTCTGGAAAAGATTGACTGTATCTCAAGCATCAAATAGATATGGAGTTCATAGAACAACAATTTGGAGGTGGATTAAAAAGGTTAAAGATTTAAATCTAAATGGAAATACATTCATTTGGACATTACCTTCAACACCAAAACATCATCCAAATGAAACAAAACCTGAGATTGTTGAGAGAATAATTAAGCTAAGATTAGAACTAAAAAGATGTTCACCAATAATCCACGCCCAGTTAAAAAGAGAAGGTATCACAATAGGGCTTTCAACTGTAAGTAAGATTTTAAGAAAATACAAACTTACTCGAACAAAGAAACAGCTCAAGGATTACAAACCATTTCCAAGGCCAATTGTTGATACTTTAGGATCCCTTGTGGAAATCGATACGATACATATCGTAAGAAACGATTACAGCAGAGTTTACATATACACAGTAATTGATGTTTACTCAAGACTGGCATATGCATGTTTTAGCAGATATCTCTCAAACAAAATAAGTTTCAAAGTTGTCAAAAATGCACAAAAATATTTTGGTTTTAGGTTCAAAATAATACAAACAGATAATGGGGCTGAATTTTCTCCTGTTTTTGAATATAAACTAAACAAGATAGGTATCAAATTAAGACATTCTAGGGTCAGTAAACCCAATGATAATGCCCACATAGAAAGGTTTAATAGAACAATATAAGAAGAAGGATTAAGAGGAAATTTAAATGATGAAAAAACATTAGTAAGGAAGATAAGAAGATTCAATAATTACTACAATAACCAAAGACTCCATCTTGGAATTAACTGCCAAACTCCTGCCGAATATGTTGCAAAGGTGAGTAACTAACTACGATAATTCTACTAGGCTAGTTTTCTTTTTATGATTAGGAGAAGAAAAGTGAAGCTTGTCACGACTCTTGATGAGGCTTATGTCGTTATTGTGCAAAAAGCAATTGATCAAGTGCTTGCGTTGGATTTTGGAGATCTACCTTTTGAACCAGAGAACGCGAGAGAGATTCTTGAAATAGCAGTGCCAATAATCTTAAGAAATTCGGGCTGTGCTTTCCCCTTTAATATGATGGTAGAAGGCAAGGAGCCTGATTCACAGATCTTAGCGCAGTTGCCGAATTCAAGAAAACGGCGAGAGGTGGAAGGTTATTGGCTTGTTTTATCAAGATTCCTTACACCCGAAGATGTCGAGTTCATTTACGCTTGGGTGTTTTTGAAATTAATTGAAATGGTTTCTGTTGCCATGAAAGGATCGGCAGAACAGTATGTAAAAGCTGCGATGTTAGGCAACGGTAGTGAATTAGTTCGAGCAAACACTATTTTTGTTATGTCGAAATTGGATGAGTGGCTCGACAGAACTTCAATTGTAGTTATTGTCTAGGCCTTTTTGGGCTCCTGTTATTTTATTAAGGAGCCTTTTTTTGTGTTGTTTAGAACCTTGGTGAGGTAAAATTTGATTTTGTGCGGAGAAATAACCAGCGCATAAAGTCAAACAAACGAAACATATAGTAGAGCGGGTAATTGGCAACAAGATCCCAAGTGCCGATAAATTCAACTACTCGTGGATTATAACCTTCTTTAAAACGAGTAAAACCTTTGTTTTTTTCGCGTCCCCAGAGATCAAAAGTTTTAAGTTTTAGGCTTTTGCCGAAGCGTATGGCTTCCCAGAGCATGAGATTGTTGGCCATGACATTTTTGTGTTTTAGTGAGGCTGCGCCGTAAGGGTAATAAAGAAAACCTTTATAAACAAAAAGAATCCAGGTGGTGATAATTTCACCTTTATATTTGGCAACTAAGAGGTAGGCAATTTTATTCTTAAGATGTTGCCACATTAGTTGGTGGTAGTGTTTGTTGTGTGCATAAAATCTTTGGCGTGCGACAGTTGCGCTGGTGAGTCTTAAATATTTTTCAAAGGCTTTGTCGGAATTATCTTTATGAACAGTGACACCTTTTTTTTGAGCAAGTCGAATGTTGTAGCGGGTTTTTCCTGAGAAGCTTTGAAGGAGTTCATTTTCTGATTTTGTGAGATCGATCCAGAATGAACTGGGAGTAAAAAGGGTTTTACCAGGAAGGCAGTGGTGTTTTCGAAGAAGAGCTTGATCGCTTTTGGAATTTAAACTAAAAGGTTCAAGTTTTATAAAAATAAGGTTATTGTCGTGGGCAAATTGGCGAAGATACTCAAGCATTTTTGTATTTGGCTCGGGGCCACGGATAAACATTCCGACTTTATATTTAATAAACGACAAAGAGTGGATGTTAATGTAGCCATATGGGGTTTTGAGGGTAGTATTTCCCCATTCTTTTCGGAACTCGGTCCATTCGGGTGATTGCAGTGGATGTGTGGGTAGATTTTCCATTTTTTATATTATATCGTCTATGTCGAAGTTATAGTTAGTGCGAGAAAATTGGTTTGTGCTAGTGAGTGGTGAGTAAACTAACTTTTCTGGAATGTCGGCAAGAAAACGACTTGGTGGATTGGCAGCTCTTTGGCCAAAATAAAGACGATGTTGGGCATGGGTGAGAAAAAGAAGTTCTTTTGCTCTTGTTATGCCGACGTATGCAAGGCGTCTTTCCTCTTCGAGTTGGTAGGTATCAAATAAACTGCGACTGTGAGGAAAAAGACCTTCTTCAAGACCGCAGATAAAAACAACAGGGAATTCAAGCCCTTTGGCGCTGTGAAGAGTCATGAGCGTGATCTGACCTTTACCACTGCTCTCAAGAGTTAGTTGACGACGGGTGTTTTGTTCTGCCTCGACGAGTGCCACATTTTCAAGAAATTCGCTGAGAATTGGGAAATTGGCGGCGACAGAGCGCAGTTCTTTGATGTTTTCCAGCCGGGTTAAATTTTCGGCAGTTTCTCTTGAATACCGAGAAAGATACTTAACAGTGTCAAGAACAAGATCCATAATTTCAAGTGTGGTTTGGGAACTGATGTTGGGGTTGTTGGTTAGAAATTTGTTTATTATTTCATGTCTTTTCTTACCAGTTTTTAAAACTCTTTTTTGGGAAACTGTGTCTTTGGGGTTTGTAATGATTCGAAGATATGCAATGACATCCTTGATTTCAGCGCGATCGTAAAAGCGAGTGCCACCAACTATGCGATAGGGTATGCCTGAATGGAGAAGTGCTTCTTCTAGGGTACGAGATTGTGCGTTGGTGCGATAAAGAATGGCGATATCGTTTAGCTGGTAGATGCTTTTTGTTAAATCGTGTATTTTCTGAACAATAAAAGTAGCTTCTTTGAGTTCATTTTCAGCTGTGTATAGGTTGATTCGTTCTCCTTTTCGGTTGTTTGTCCAGAGTTTTAGGATTGGGTGGGTGGTGTTTTTGTGGATTATTGAATTCGCCGCTTCGAGAATGGTTTGGCTGGAGCGATAGTTTTGTTCTAAATGAATGGTGGTAAGATTTGCGTAATCTCTTTTGAGAAGTTCAATATTTTTATAGTCTGCCCCTCGCCAACTATAAATAGATTGTGAGGCGTCTCCAACAGCGGTGAGGTTTTCAGATGATCCAGTGATTAGTTTTGTTAGTTGATATTGTATCTTGTTTGTATCTTGCCATTCGTCAACTAAGATATGGGTAATAATGCTTTGCCACTTTTGAAGCTCAGCTTGGTTTTGGCTAAAGACCTTGACAGTACTTAGAAGAAGATCGTCAAAATCAAGGGCATTAATTTCTTTAAGGGTTTTTTCGTATTGGGTAAAGATATTAAAAATTTGTTTTTGGTGAGGCGTGGTGGCGATTTCGGCATACATTAGGGGAGAGAGCATTTGAGATTTTGCTTCAGAGATAATTTGGGCAATGGAGGTTGGGAGAAAAGTGTCGGGAGATAGGTTAAGTTTAACCAGAATATCCTTGATAATGTCTTTTTGGTCTTCTTGATCATAAATGACAAAGTTTGGTGGAATACCAAGAAGGTGTCCGCTACGGCGAAGTACTTTGACACTGAAGCTATGAAAAGTACCAGAAAAGACAGGAATTTTTCCAGTGAGAGTATAGATTCGTTTTTTCATTTCCTCGGCGGCTTTGTTGGTGAAAGTGAGAAGTAAGATCTCGTCGGGAAGAGCAATATGTTGATCAATTAACCAGGCAGCACGATGGGTGAGAACCCTGGTTTTGCCAGATCCTGCACCAGCAAGAACAAGAAGGGGGGAAGAGGTATGGGTTACAGCCTTTATCTGTTCTGGGTTTAGATTTTCTAACAGTTTACTCGTCATAGGGATGTACAATAAAATGGGTAAGGCTGAAATGATAACAGTAACAATTCTAACATGAAGGAGACTTCCGAAGAACCTGAAAAAAAAATATTAACGCAAAACAGAATTTTGCTTTCTAAGATTAAGCGAACGTTTTTGTTTCGAAATGTATGGCTGGCTAGATTGATATTATTTTTGGGAGTAATTGGAGTTGTTGTTGTTTTGTTAATTTTAATCGTGAAACTTGTTTTCTATTTAGGTTGGGATAGATATATTAATTTAGGGCGTAATTTTTTGTTTCCAAGACGTGATTCTTTTTCTGGATCTTATGTAAATGTATTAGTTTTGGGAAAAGCAGGGTTTGGACATGAGGCACCAGATTTAACCGATACAATGTTGCTTGTTTCCTTTAATTTGAAAGAAGGACAAGAAAATATATCGCTATTGTCTCTTCCTCGTGATATTTGGATTGAAGATTTGCGAGCAAAATTGAACAGTGTTTACTATTGGGGTAATCAGAAAAAAGAGGGTGGAGGCTTGGTGCTTACCAAAAAGGTGGTTGAGGAGATTGTGGGTGTGCCTATTCAATATGGAGTAGTTGTTGATTTTGCAGGATTTTCTAAATTGATTGACAGTTTGGGTGGAATTGAAGTTGAGGTTGAAAATAGTTTTACTGATGAGCGTTTTCCGATTCCAGGGAAAGAAGATGATCTGTGCGGGGGAGATCTAAAATATAATTGCCGTTTTGAAACAGTGAGTTTTACAAAAGGACTTCAGATGATGGATGGAGCAGAAGCTTTGAAATTCGTGCGATCGAGACACGCGGAAGATCTTACTGAGGGAACTGATTTGGCAAGGAGTAAAAGACAGCAGCAAGTGATTTTGGGGATCAAAAACAGACTACTTGACAGGGAAGTTATGTTTTCATGGGAAAAAATACAAAAGGTAAATGAAATTGTTTGGAGCATGATTGAAACTGATATGAATGAGGAAATGATGGCAGTGCTTGCTGGCTGGGCTTATCGGACAAAACAGTATGAAACATTATCAATTCCAGATGAATTTTTGATCAATCCCCCACTGGTTGGTAAATATGATTATTTGTATGTTTTTGTGCCAAGGCGTGAAAATTGGGAAGAGATACACAATTGGTTGGTGGGAAAAATTGATGGAATTAATAGCTTACCCAATTGAATTTGTTAATCCAAAGTACGCCCCAGAGATTAACAAGAACACTGATGAGTAGTAAGGTAATGGCAAGTTTGTTGATACCGTGTTTTTTCACTCCAAGAATGGTGAGATAGATGAGAAAGGGGTAAAAATCGACAGCGTAGCGATAGCCGAACTGTGTCCAGCCCGTACCTCCACGAAGAGAAATAACGAGAAAAATGAGAGCAATTGAGATCCAAGAGAAGAGAACTTTTTTTTGTTTAATTTTCGGAATAAGGGAGAAAACAAATGCAGGAGTGGTGATCCAGATGGCTAGTCCATACCAAGAAGGTTGAATAAAGGGCGGGTGATTGAGAAATTTTGGGAACGAGAGAAAAAGAGATTTCAAATGATCAGGAATATAGGCAATATTTAACATGCCGCGGCTAAACCATGGTTCATCGTAAATTCCTGGAATGAGGAAGTAGCCTTTATCGAAAATGGTATTAAAGCGAAGATAGTTGTAGTAGAAATTAAACAGGGCAAAAAGCGACATGGGAAAGAAAAATGAAATAAGTTGACGAGGAGATTTGAATTTATCTCTTAGAAGGTAGAGAAAAAATGGTAGCGAGAGAATGGTGTGGAGCCGGGAAAGGTAGGCTGCACCTATGCATAGGCTAACTATGATTAGTCTTTTTTGAGTTAGTGATTCATAGATGGCAAGAAGGAGAAAAAAACATGCACTAACCTGACTTAAATACCAAACAGAACCGGTTGATGCAAGATACCAGATGATTGAACCAAACCCTGTGAGGATGGCGGTCCAGATTGGGAGGTATTTTGCTTTGGTTTGAGAGGAAGCGAGTTTGTAGGTCAAAGTAACAATTCCTGCCCCTAAAAGATGGCTTAGGATTTGTTGGGGAAATGGTGTATGAAAGATGGTTTGGCTTAACCAAATGAAAGGCATGGCCAGGATGGCTGGGAGGGGTGGTTGGATGACAAAGAACATTCCATTTTTTCCTGGAACAAGTTCGCTGAGCCAAGGTGGGTTTTGGGTAATCCAATATTGTCCTTTTAGGAAAGACGCGCCAAGGCGAGTGAAATAATCATAAGGAGTGTTGCCATTTGAAGTAAGAAAGTAGATAGAGAAGCTGAGGAGAAAAAGAAAAACTAGATGCGTTTTTTTCATTGCATTAAAAACAATGTTATTTTTGGTTTAGATATTGTTTGACTTTATCCACAACCTCTTCTGGGGTAAACATAGCTTTTACAAGGTATTCTTTGGCACCAAGGGAGAGGGCTTTTTGTGCCTCTTCTTTTTGAGCAAGGTTGGTAAGGGCGATGACGGGAATATTTGTGGTTGTGGGGTTATGTTTGATCTGTGCGAGTAAATCAAGCCCGCTGAATTTTGGGAGCATGATATCAAGGAGAATAAAGCTGGGGTTTAATTCTAAAATGAGATTTATTGCTTTTTCGCCGTCTTCGGCAATGACTGTGGTAAAACCCTCAATTTTGAATTTTTCCGAATACATTTTAGCTAAGGATTTATCATCCTCTACAATGAGAATGGGTTTATTTTTTTGATGGTTATTGTCACTATTCACCTTAGTTAATAATATACTATATCAAATGGTTATCAAAATGATGGCAAGATTTATAGGGAGGATGAATGTTGTTTTAATATTGACTTTAGGGCTCTTGTTGAGATTAGTGTTGGCATCATGGGGAACACTTGATCTTGATCAGGGAACTTATATTGCGTGGAGTCGAATTTTAACTCAACGTGGATTTTTGGGATTTTATGATGGGTGGAGTGATTATCTACCAGGTTATTTATATATTTTGTGGCTGCTCGGAAAGGTGAGTACACTTAAGTTAATACCAGACGAGGTTCTGTATAAGCTTCCTGCAATTATCGGTGATTTAGTGTGTGGATATTTGATTTTTCGAATTGTGAAATCAACAAAGGCTAAAAAGTGGGCCAAATATTCACTGATTGCTTTTTTGTTTAATCCGGCTGTTATTAGTAATTCTACGCTTTGGGGGCAGGTTGATATTTTATCAGCAGTATTTATGATTGCGTCGTTATGGTTTGTGAAAAAAAATATTGTTTTATCAGTGTTTTTGTTGGCCTATGGGACTTTGGTGAAACCACAGGTTGCTTTTGTGCTGCCTGCGGTTTTATGGGTTTTTTGGGAGAAAAAAGTTAGTGTTGAAAGAGTGGTGTTTTATGGGTTTTTAGGTTTTATGTTGTTTATGGTTGGTTTTTTTCTATTTTGGAATGGGGATATGAATTTTATGCAATTTGTTTTTTTGAAAACAAAGGCAGCTCTGGATCAATATCAGTATACAAGCGTGAATGCGTTTAATTTTTGGGCAGTTTTTGGAATGTGGAAAAGTGATGTGGGGAAAGAAGTGTTTAATTTACGACATTTGGGATATGTGTTTTCGGCATTGGGGGTGGGAGTGGTTGGTTTGCAGTTAATAAAGCATAAAAAAGATTGGGGAGAGCTTTCAAAGTATTATTTGGGAGCTGGAAGTGTTTTTTCTGTTTATGTTTTTATGACAAGGATGCATGAGCGGCATATGCTCCCTGTTTTGCCATTTCTTCTGATACTTGGTACAAAAAGAAAGGAACTGTTGGGTTTATATGCTGTTTTGTCTGGTGTTTATATTTTGAATATGTTTTATTCATATACTTGGATTACCCAAGATTTTTATGAAGTGATTGGAAGAGGGGGTGTTGTTATGTTTTCTGTGGTGGTAGTAATTTCTTTTTTATATTTTGTTTTTTTTGATGGAGTGAACAGGTTTTTTTGGAGGCTGTTGGAAAGGAAAGGAGAGTCTTGGACTTTTTCAAAACCAATTGTTTCACGAACGGTGATGAGGTGGATATTATTTTCTGTTTTGGTATTTGCTCTGTTTTCGAGGGTGTTTTGGTTGAATGAGCCTAAGAATGAATATTTTGATGAGGTTTACCATGCGTTTACAGCGAGAGAAATGTTACATGGTAAGGTTGCTGCTTGGGGCTGGTGGAGTCAGGCGCCAGAGAGGTTTGCGTATGAATGGACTCATCCGCCATTGGCAAAACTTGGAATGGTGGTGGGAATGATGGTGTTTGGAGAAAATGCTTTGGGTTGGAGAATGCCAGGGGCAATTTTGGGATTTGTGTCAGTAATGCTAGTTTATCTGATAGCAAAAACAATTTTTAAAGACGAGTGGGTTGGGATTTTGGCAGCAGCAGTGTTTTCTTTAGAAGGGTTGGTGCTTGTGATGAGTCGAATTGGGATGAATGATATTTACTTTTTAACATTTATGCTTGCCAGTTTTTACTTTCTTTTGAAGAAAAAATATTTTTGGAGCGCGTTTTGTTTAGGTTTAGCAGGGGCATCAAAATGGAGCGTTGTTTGGTTTGTACCGATTGTGTTTGTTGTCCAGGTTGGTTTGAGAAGAAAGCTGGTGTGGAATAATGTATGGTTTTTGATAGTGCCGCCACTTGTATATCTTGCTAGTTATTTACCGCTTCTGTTTAATGGATTGGGTTTTGATACTTTTGTTGGTGTACAAAAACAAATGTGGTGGTATCACACAAGACTGTCGGCGACACATCCCTATACATCACCCTGGTGGAGTTGGCCGTTTTTAATGCGTCCAATATGGTTGTATACAGGGCTTGCTTCTTTGAACAGGATTAAAAATATTTATGCATTTGGTAATCCGGTTGTGTTTTGGGGAGGGATAATTGCGATGGTTGTGATTTTTTATAAAAGTTTGGTAATTAGAGAGAGAAGGCTTGGGGTAGTTGTTTTTTCGTATTTAATGTTTTTTGTTTCTTGGTCCCTGAGTCCCAGAATAATGTTTATATATCATTATTTACCATCACTACCCTTTTTGGCGATTGCTTTAGGTGTTGTTTTAAGGCGTTATCAAAAAATAATTGTGCCCTTTTTCTTGTTGGCACTGATTGTTTTTGTATATTTTTATCCCCATTGGGCTGGTTTTCCTGTGCCGCGTTGGTTGGACAACAGTTATTATTGGTTTTCGAGTTGGAAGTAACAGTGAGTTTGTAATTTACAGAACAAGAAGTAGGGCGCCGAAGATCAGGAAAGAACCAACTGAAATACCCAAAATTGCAGGTAATGAGATTCCGGCTTCAGGTAGTGAGGGAGTTGGTGTGCTTGTTGGGGGTGTTGAGCCGGGTGGGTTTGTGCCTTCAGGGGTGGGAGTGGGTGTACCTGTTGGTTCGGTGGTGGGACTGTCTGTTGGTGTGGCTGTGGGACTTGTTGTTGCGGCTTGAATGGTAAAGGCTAGTAAATCACAAGGTTCAAGTTGTGTATCGGCAGTTTGTGCACTTGATTTTTGTGGAGCAGTTGATTGGGTGCGAGTTAATCTGAAGGCAGTATAGATTGCGGTTGATGCAAGAGTGAGAATGACTATGGAAATGATTATTGGTTTTATATATTTTTTCATTATTTTTGTTAGAACCAGCCGAAATCGGGATGGTAGAGTTGACCTCTGATACTAATTGTAAAGGATGCTTGTCCAGCTGGTACATCAGGAATAGCGTATTCAACATAAAATTCATTGATGTTTGCTCCAGAACCGTTGCTGATTTCGCGGAATTGACTGGTTTCGAGCCAATCGCCGCTGTTTACAGAAAATCTGGCCATGGTTATTTCAGGATTGTCAGAAACACCGATTGCAGCAATCATGATTTTAGTTCCTGATTGAAGAGAAGCGAGTGCTGCGGGGTTGAGTAGTGTCCAGCTTGAATCATAAACACGAAGATCAAGACATTGGCAAGCAAAAGTTTCGTCAACTGCGGGTGTGCAAGTATCAGAGGTGGGATTGCTTCCTAATCTACAAGTTTGACTAGTGGTATCACAGACATATTCTGTACCAAGTGCGCCGGTACATTGTTCGGGAGTGGTACAGGATGAGTTACACTGGTAGACAATTGCAGCTGGTTGACATGATTCAGAAGTCAAATTGCTTTCAAGTCGACATTTTTGGCTAGTTGTATCGCATGTATAACTTGCTCCAAGAGCATTTGTACATTGTTCGGGAGTGGTACAGGTGGAATTACATTCATAGACTATAGCTGGTGGTTCACAGGTGGTTGAGCTGAGATTTGTAGCAAGTCGGCAGTTACCAGGTGTGCTATTTGAGATTGGATCTCGGAGGGTTTCGCCTTCACAAGTCCAGTTTGAATTGACAGTGGAGCATTCATTGTCGCGGATACATTCTGAATTACATATCGGCTGACAATTGCTTTGTTCTGGATAAAGTATATGACGGCAGCGTTTTGTTTGCGGTTCGCAGAAATAAAGATTTCCGATTGTTCGACATTCGTTGTCGTTGGTGCAGGTGTCGTTGCAGCTTAGTTCTGGTTTTGCTGTTGCTATGGGGCATTCGCCAGTGTATTGGGCTGTGCCGCCAGTATCGTTGTCTGCGCTGTCAACTTGGACACAATAGTCACAAGGTCCCATTTGGCTAGGGTTATATGTACCAGGCGAGAGAGTTTCTGGAGCTGGTTGGGAAGGTGCGGTTGTGCCAACACATTGTCCGTCGGTTTTTTTGCCATTGGCAGGGGCTCGGTGAATGTAAACCCTTTCTTCGCATCCCGAATCAATAGTAAAAGATCCCGTGACAGTTGTCCATTGTATGCAGTTTGCCGCTCTGCTTAATCTAAATAAATTGGTCTGGTTCATGAGATAAGTTGCGGAAACAATACCTGCGGTTACTATAAAAACAGCAAGAGTTCCTACTGCAATTCTAAAGCGGTTTTTTGAGTTGGGTTTGCGAATATTTTCAGTATTTTCTGATTTGGAATTAGTGGTCGCAATAAGATCAGGGTTGACTGGTTGTGGGGCAAAGGGGGAAGTGTCGTTGACCGCCTCTGGTACTGGAAATGGTTGGTTGGCAGATGTGGGTTTCATTTTTTAGTTGATTTGAGACTAAGATATGATCCTCCAGTTAATAATAGTACAGCTAGAGTTAAAAGGAAAATAGTGACTTCTCTGGTACCTGGGGTGGGAATGGCAGAGTCGGTTGCGGGTGTGCTAGTTCTGGGAGTTGCGGTTGGTGTGGCTGTGGGGGTTACTTTTGTTGAAATTGTGGAGGGGGTTGATTCAAAGGCTGGTTCACCGGTTTCAGCGGCAAGAACAGTAAAGGTTTTGACAATTTTTTGAGTTATTCCTTGTTCATCAACCCAAGCCAGAGTGACAGTGTGTTCTCCTTCTTCAAGATTGTTTGGAGGGCTCCAGTTCCAATCGCCTTTTGTGTCTGAAATAATTGTTTCGGTTTGTGGGTCTGATTCAACGGTAATCGAAATGGTGGTATTGGCTGGAGCATCACCAAAAAATTCTGGAGAATCGGTATAAATTGTTTCACCGTTTTTTACGCTTTTTAAGGTGACTGTGTCGGTATTTGCTTGACTAGAGGAAGTGTCGGTTTGAAAACCTGATGAGCTTTCTGAATCTGGAGGTAATTCAAGTAAAGAATTTGGTAAGGTATTATCATTTGTTGCTTCGCTACTACGAAAGTCATAGACCCGGCCTAAAGTAATTGGGGGTGTGGGGTTGGCACTGCTTACATAAATTTGAGCAGTAGCAATTCCAGAGGATCCGTTGTTTACTAGAATTTCGAGTAATGTTTTGTCGGTAATATTTGCATAGTTTGTGAGAAGGCTATTTCTTGCGTTTGAGAGGTTGATTACCCATTCTCCACTTTCTGAAGTAAGTGTGGTAAGGGGTGACATGTTGCCGCTTGAGATATTGACAATAGCATTTGAGGCGGGTAATTCTGATTGGTTGAGTACTTTTCCAGAAATAATAATTGAGTTTGTGGGAGGATTAAGAGTGCCACCAGTTGTTGTTTGCCAGGGGATACCGTTATTATCATATTTTTGACTGTCTGAGTTTAGTTTAAAAAAGTATGTTTCGCCTGCTTCAAGATTGCGAATAGTAACAAGATGGGTGCTACTGGGAGTTGTGCTACTGGGGTGGGCAACTTTATCTAAGGTAGAGTCAGTACCATAGTTGAGAAAACCAAGTGTTTCTTTGTCGGTTGTCCAGGTAACAGTAAAACCACTGTCGCTAATGTTAGAAATGCGTACATCTTTTGGTATGCTATCAGGACTTGCGCCAAGCCGGAAGAGTTGCTGTTGACCTAAAAGAAAAACTCCGGCAGCTACTCCTAAAACGAGAACAACTATGCCGATAATTGTTGGAATGGTTGTTTTTTTCATTGGCTTAAAGGAACAGCTTCAGTGGTGCTTTCAATTGGAATTTCAGCTTCAGGGGTGGGAGTTGGAGTGGGTTGTGGCTCATTGGTTATTAACAAGGTATCTTGAATTTGGTCATCGTTCAAGTAGATTTTTGTGTTTAACGAATGTAAAAGCTCAAGATCAAGATTGGAATTAAGTGGCTCGATGATTTCTTGTGGGACTGGTGGGGAAGGTTTTACTGTTAGTTTGCGATAGATCTCAAACCCAATCCACGACAAGGAAGTGATGGTGGTAATTATGGCGAAAGTAACAATGGTTGGAAGGCCTTTTTTCATTTTCTTAAGTATGGTGGTTGTCCGGTTAGTGAAAGTAATAAAGATGAGTTCCCGTTGGTATCAGAAAAACTTAATTGAGAATGGCTAATTGCAAATGGGCGACGAATATTTTCAAGGTCTTGAACAAATGATTGAAGTTGATCATAGTTTCCAGTGAGACTGAGATCAAGTTTAAGCGTTTCACTTTGCATGATTTCTTGGTTGATTGTGGGAATAAGAGAAACAGTATCAAGGGTGAGATTGTTGATAGAGAGAGAGTTTTTTTGAGCTAGTCCTTCAATTTGTCGGACGAAGATGTCTGGTTCTGGTCTCACTGGAATTGCTTGTTCAAGCAAAACAAGAGACTCTGATTCTTGCTCAATCAGTGTTTGAGCTGTTTGCAGATTATTAATTTTTTCTTGCATTAGGGCAAGAGCTTGTTTTTTTGAATTAAGGCTAGTATAGAGACCGGCCAGGGTAGTGAGAGTTGGTCTTATGGCGAATAAGCCAAAGACGCTGATAGCGCCAAGGGTGAGAAGAAGTTCGGCAAACATGCGGACATCTTCATGTTTTCGATAGTATGAAGATGCATAAAACATGTATTTTTTATAAGATTGAATATTACTTTCCCAATTAGCCATATGATTTTTTTAGATTTTTGAAATGGCACTGGTGGCCATTTGTTTGAGCGTGAATTCGAGGGCTTTAGTTTTGGAATCGGTTGCAACCCGGGTGGTTGTGACTTGAGCGGTTTCAGGACGAGATCTTAAATTAACCAGAAATTGAGAGATAGATTTTTCTTCGATAGCTGTGGCTGTAATTTCAATAACTCCTGTTGATTGGTTAAAAGAAATTAGAGTGGCATCATTTGGTAAGCTTTGGGTGATTATTGTGAGCAGTTGGCTAAGCTTGTTTGCTTGGTCATTTGTGTTTTTAAGAGTTTCAAGTTGTTTTTGAGTGTGACGAAAATCTTTTTCAAAAGGGAGATAAGCGGTAAGAAGTTCCTGAGCTTGAGTGATTTCATCATCGAGTTGAGAGTGTTGCATGTCTAGCCAGAAGCGGGCAACAAAGCCAGTAATGACGATAATTTCAACAAAGATGACCAAAAAGCGGAAACTGGTTAGTAGCCAACGAAGTAACCTGCCAGCAAGCGAGCTTTCAAATTGACTGGTTGGAATAAGATTAAAGTCGTTGTGTTGGGCAGCCATGGTTGAACTTACTAAATATAGCATAGAGAAGGGTGTGAAAGAAGTTTGTTTTTGAAAGAAGAATACCTTAAGCGCTGTTGTTGATTTGGGCTTTTATTTTTTCTTTTTTGGACTTGCAAAAAGACGTGAGAGAGAGGATTTGATTCTTCCGGCTTTGTTTTGATGAATTATTTTTTTCTTGACTGCTTTGTCTGCAAGAGAAATGGCACTAATAATGGAAGTGGTTGTTTTGCTTTTTTTTGCTTTGCGAATAGCAATTTCAAGCTTGGTGCTAAAAAGCTTGTTTACTGTTTGTTTTCTGGTTGAGCTCCTCTCGGCTCTTTTGGCTGTTTTTGTAACTGGCATTGTTTTATTGATTGAGTGTTTTTTTCTTAAAAAACTTAAAAAAAAGATACCATGATTATGGTCATGATATTTCCTGCTAGGCAAGTATAGCGTAGAATAGTTAAAATATCAATTGGATGGTAACAAAAATATTTTCACACGGTAAGCGCATTTTATTTGCGCCTCAAGCCTCAATTCTTTCGGCGGCAAGCGTGATTATGTTGATGGTTGTTTTTTCCAGAATACTAGGTCTTATCCGACAAAGGGTTCTACTAAGTTATTTTTTACCAGAGGATTTGAGTTTGTTTTTTGCGGCTTTTAGATTACCAGATCTGGTTTTTGAGGTTTTGACACTGGGTGCTTTGTCTTCAGCTTTTATACCGGTATTTACAAGTTATCTTAAAAAGGATGAAAAAGAAGCATGGCAGATAGCCAGTAGAATCATGAATCTTGGACTTTTAATTTTTGCGGGTGTAGCTTTTATTTTTAGTTTTTCCTCTGAATGGATGTATGGTATTGTTGCGGCGGGATTTGAACCTCATGAAGCGGCAAGAATTGCTGGATTTGCACGAATTTTATTTGCAGCACAAGGGTTTTTCTTGGCAAGCTATGTGATTACAGGAGTTTTGGAAAGTATGAGAATGTTTTTTGTTCCGGCAATGGCTCCTCTTTTGTATAATTTGGGAATCATTTTCGGGACTGTGGTTTTGAATTCAAGGTTCGGGTTATATGCGCCTGCAATTGGGGTTGTCATTGGTGCGTTTTTGCATTTTTTGATACAGCTACCCTTTGCTTACAGGCTGGGGTTTAGATTTACTTTAAGTTTTAAGCCAGACCGGGGAGTGCGAGAGATAGCGAAGTTGGCGGGACCAAGAGTGGTTGAGCTTGGAGTGCTGCAGCTGTCTAAAACAGTTGAGCTTTATCTTGCCTCACTTATTTCAACGGCGGCTTACACATATTTCACTTTGGCAAATGCGGTTCAGATGCTACCGGTTGGGGTTTTTGGTGTGAGTTTGGCAAAAGCAGCTTTCCCATCACTTACAAGAGAGGCAAATGAGCCTCAGGAGTTTAAAAGGATACTGCTTACAACTTTGTACCAGGTGTTTTTTTTGATAATGCCACTTACTACGATTTTGATTGTTTTGCGGGTGCCAGTGGTTAGACTCTTGTTTGGAACAGATATTTTTGGTTGGAAAGCAACTGTGCAAACGGGATTTGTTTTATCGGCCTTTGCAATTGGAGTGCCGGCTCAGGCTTCAGTAATGCTATTAAATAGAGCTTTTTATGCGCTTCATGACACTCGAACGCCGATGGCAATATCTCTAGCTGGTACGTCAATTGCAACGATTACGAGTATGGTTTTGATACTGGGGTTTGGATATCCAACTTGGGCTTTGGGTGTTGCTTTTAGCGCTGGGGTAATATTCCAGTTTTGTTGTTTGTATTTTTTCCTCAGTAAAAAAATTAATGGGGGTAGTTTTTTTGGGCTAATGCCAATTTTAAAAAGTTTGACTGCGGGTCTTGTATCAGGAATGGTAATGTTTTTCTTACTTAAGTTTTTTGATAGATCGGCTTGGGTAAAAAGATTATCGTTTTTGACAAATTTGGAGGCAGTGAGACAGCTTAATTTTGAGGCGTTTGTGCTTGATACAAGGTATAGCGTGAATTTATTGATACTGTCGACATTAACAGCCTTGATTGGATTGATTGTATATGTGGTGGTTAGTTTTTTGCTTCGTTCAACAGAGCTTATGGTGTTGATAAGAGTGATTAGGACAAAAAGCTTTGTTTTGGCAAAGACAAAGAAGGAGACAATATCTCCAACAGCTTCAGATACAACAGAACTGTAAACATTTTATAATTTTTACCACAAAAGACTGTTGACATGTTTTGGCACTCATGTTAGAGTACTGCTAAATATGCAAGAAGGACTATCTGCAAGACAGACAAAGATTTTGAAGGATTTGATTGACGAATACATTGAAACAGCGCTTCCTGTTGGTTCAGTCAGTTTAGAAAATAAATATGGACTTGGATTTTCTCCAGCAACGATTAGGAATGAAATGGTGGTTTTGACCAAACTTGGATTTTTGCGACAACCACATACATCTGCTGGTCGAATACCAACACCAAAGGCAATGAAGTTTTATATTAACCAATTAATGGAGGAAAAACGAATGAGTGTGGCGGAAGAGGTAAAAGCTAAAGAAAATATTTGGGATAGCAGAGATGATTTTGACGAGCTTATGACTTCTGCCACAAAATCATTATCTCAAAGAACTGGGTCTTTGTCGGTCGCTGCAGTAAATCGCGGTGATGTGTGGAGTTATGGGCACTCCAACCTTTTTAGTTGTCCTGAGTTTTTTGATTATCAGGTATGTAAAACGCTGTTTTCTATTTTGGAGGAGGAAGAACCTTTGCAGAATCTCTTTTTCAGTGATTCATTGGATCGAAGCCCAATTGAGATTTTATTTGGCGAGGAAATTGGATGGGATTTTTTTGAACCTGTTGGTATTGTTGCTGCTAGGTTTCAAATTGGAGAAAAGCAAGGTGCAATTGGAGTGGTTGGTCCATATAGATTAAATTATGCGTCAGTGATTCCAACAGTAAGATATTTTGGAAATTTGATTCAACAATTAGGAAGCTAAATATGATTAAAAAAGAAAAAAAATCAAAAGAAACTGTACAGGTTTCTAATACAGACGAACTTGTAAGAGTTAAGGCACAGATGTTGAGGGCATTGGCTGATTATGATAATTTGCAAAAGCGGGTTGAAAAAGATAGAAGTCGGATTGAACAGATGGCTCTTGTGAGAGTGGTTGAAAAATTAATTCCCGCAGTGGACATGTTTTTGAAGGCAAATGAACACGTTAAAGATGATGGGTTGTCTTTGGCAGTGAATAGCCTTTTGAATGTTTTGAAAAATGAAGGTATAGTAATGATTCAGCCAAAAGAAGGAGATGGGTTTGATGAAAATCAGCATGAGGCGGTTGAAGCGATTTTGGATGATGAAAAGGATGGTTTAATTAAAGAGATGACAATGAGTGGATGGAAGTTGAATGATGATTATATAATAAGACCGGCGAAAGTCAGGGTTTATAGAAAGGAAAATTAAACGAGTTTGTTTTTCAAATAAACAAGTTTAATTTATAAATAAAAAGAAAAAATGGCAAAAATAATTGGTATTGATTTAGGAACAACAAATTCAGTAGTTGCGGTTATGGAGGGTGGACAACCCAAAGTGATTCCCGCGGCAGATACTGGTCGAAATATTACTCCATCGGTTGTGGAACCAGTGAAGAATTTGGTAGGTGATGTGGCAAAACGACAAATGATTTTGAATCCAAAGAACACAATTTACTCGGTAAAGAGGTTAATGGGAAGAAGAGCTGGAGATAAAGAAGTAGAGAAGACAAAAAAGATGGTAGGCTATGAAGTTACTGATGGGAAAGAAGGGCAAGTGGCAGTAATGGTTGAAGGAAAGAAATATACTCCTCAGGAAATTTCAGCAAGGGTTTTAATGAAACTTAAAAAAGATGCAGAAGAATATTTGGGAGAAAAGGTAGAAGGAGCAGTGATTACTGTTCCTGCATACTTTGATGATTCGCAAAGACAGGCAACTAAACAGGCGGGTGAGATTGCTGGACTTAAAGTGGAGCGAATTATTAATGAGCCAACTGCGGCAAGTTTGGCCTATGGAATGGACAAGAAGAAAAATGAAAAAATTGCGGTTTATGATCTTGGGGGAGGAACTTTTGATATTTCGATTTTGGAGCTTGGAGATGGGGTATTTGAAGTAAAAGCCACGAATGGAGATACCCATCTTGGGGGAGATGATTTTGATGAAAAGATTGTGGATTGGGTGGCTGAAGAATTTAAAAAGGAAAATGGCGTTGATTTGAGAGAGGATAGTCAAGCTCTTCAGAGGGTAAGAGATGCGGCTGAAAAAGCAAAGATAGAACTTTCTGCAAGTAGTGAGGTTGAAATTAACCAGCCTTATATTACACAAAGAAATAGTCAACCACTTCATTTAACAATGAAATTGACACGGGCAAAATATGAAGGATTGGTGGCTGATCTTATCGAGAGGACAATGAAGCCAGTTGAGGAGTGTTTGAAGGATGCAAAACTTGGTAAGGGTGATATTGATGAGGTGATTATGGTTGGGGGAATGACAAGAATGCCCAAGGTAACTGAAACTGTGAAGGCGTTTTTTGGAAAAGAACCAAATAAAAGTGTGAACCCTGATGAGGTTGTGGCAATTGGGGCGGCAATTCAAGGTGGGGTATTGGGAGGAGAGGTAAAAGATATTTTGCTTTTGGATGTGACTCCTTTGACTTTGGGGATTGAGACTATGGGAAGAGTTGCAACACCTATGATTCTAAGAAATACAACAATTCCAACAAGCAAGACCGAAGTATTTAGTACTGCAGCTGATAATCAACCTCAGGTTGAGATTCATATTACTCAAGGTGAGAGACCAATGAGTGCTGATAATAAAAGTTTGGGAAGATTTACACTTGACGGGATTCCACCAGCACCTCGGGGAGTACCTCAAATTGAGGTAACATTTGATATTGATAGTAGTGGTATTTTAAAAGTTACTGCAAAGGATAAGGCAACTGGGAAAACTCAAGATATTACCATTACTGGTGCACTTGGCTTATCTGATGATGAAGTTGAAAAGATGAAGGCTGAGGCAGAGGAGCACAAAGCAGAGGATGAGAGGAAGAAACAAGAAGTTGAAGCAAAGAATAAAGCAGATAGTATTGTTGCGGCAACAGAAAAAGCGCTTAAAGATGGGGGAGAGAAAGTTCCAGCTGAGATTAAAGAAAAAGTAGAGGAAAAATTAAAAGCAGTAAAAGAAGAATTGGCAAAGACTGAAATTAACAAAGATGAGCTTGAGAAAAAGACACAAGAGCTTTCAGATGAGCTTTCAAAGATTGGGCAGGCGATGTATGGACAGGCTGGTCAACCACAGCAAAATGCCACAGATGGTCAGACAGAGACTTCTAATAAAAATGGCGAGAGTAAAGATACAAGTGGTAAGGTGGAAGAAGGCGAAGTGGTGCAAGAGAAATAACGGGTGATAGTTTGATTTTTTTGTGCTGAGGTGTAGAATTACTTCGTTCTTTTTATTCTAATTAACAACAAAGGAAGGTTGATAATGTATAGTCTGTTTTTGGGTTGGATTAAAAAAGCGAAGAAAAAAGTGAAAGTGAAGAATGGTGATTCTTTTGTAGATATAACAGAGAAACCAAAACGAACTGATTTGGGTTTTTCTTTTTATCATAAAGAAGAGAAAATCGAGCGAGAACGAAAGGAAAAAGATCAAGAACAAAAAAAAAGAGATGCTGAGGAGAAAGAGCGTGAAAGACGTTTTCAGGAGATCGCTGAGGGATATAATGATGGTGTCACCGAAATCATTCGATATCTTGCCTGGAAAATGGGGCATCAACATATTTCTGTTAATTTCGAGATTGATCGAGGACTATGGGCTTGGAAACACTTGGGAAAGAAGAAATCCAAACGTTCTTTTGATACTAAACTTAGCATACGGTTAGTAGCTGATAATAAGGATTTGAGGCCAACTCACTTTAGATTGCGGTTGTATATAGAGCTTGGCAAGGATATAAAGCCATGGGAATGTTATAAACATACTAAATCTGTAAATTTACAGCAATTAGCAGATATAGCGGTTGAAGTAGCGGAAGCTGTTAGGGAAGGAGGATATTGTATTACTTAGCTTGTGAAAAGCGCTGGTTTCTTTATGTAATTTATTTTTTTACATATGGAGATTGGCGCTGTTAGACTTTGTTAGTAAGATTTGGAGATGGAGAGGGAGAGGTGGTTGATGAGAAATAGAACGTAGGTATATTTTGGGTGGTATGATGGAATATGCTTAAAGTTGGGAAAGTTTCTTGTTTACTTTTGATTGTGTTTTTTTTGGCTTTAGTTTTGAGACTTATTTATTTTCCTGAGAATGTGTATTTTGCTTCGGATCAAGCAAGGGATGCTTATTATTCGTATCAAATAATGCAGGGGGATTTCAGGGTTGTTGGACCGGGAGCGACATTTGGTAGATATCTTCATCATGGAGTTTTGTATTACTACGTTATGGGGCCTATTTATTACTTGTTTCAAGGAAATCCATATATACCGGCGTTAATTATTAATTTATTGAGTGCCATGGGTGTTTTTGTTGTTTTTTTGATAGGAAAAAATATGTTTAATGCCAGGACTGCTTTTATTGCCTCTTTTTTGTACGCAATATCTTTTGAACAATCTCAATATGCTTTGTTTTTTGGCCATCCCGGACTCGCTTTAGTGTTTGTTTTGGGATACTACTTTGGATTAACAAGATTAATTTTTAAAGGTGATTCAAGAGGAATTATTCTATCTGCCTTTTGTGCTGGGGTTGCGACTCAGTTGCATGTTTCTTTAGTGATCTTGGTATTTCTGATTCCGGTGTTTGTGCTTGTCTTTAGAACTAAAATAACTAATTTAAAGATCCGCGATATTTTTTGGGCTTTGGTTGCCTTAGGTGTCAGTTTATCAAGTTTTGCCGTTTCCGAGCTTAAGTTTGGACACTTAAGACTTTTTTGGGCAAGTTTAGGTGAAACTGGGGATGCAGGATTTAGATTTAATTTTTCGAACTTGGTGTTTGCAGTAAACAGGTATGTATCTGATAATTTGATTACGTTTTCCTTAAGACCTTTTTGGGGTATGCTTTTGGTTGCTGCGATTTTCTCGATGCTTATCAGAAGAACAAAAAAGAAGGCGGCTGGGGTTTTCCTATTGATGTGGTTTTTGGCGGGGTGTATTGCTTATGCTTTTGGTTCTTCGACAACTTATTACTACGGGATAGGGGGATCTGTGGCTCTACTAATTGCCGTGGCGAGTTTAATTAGTATGACATGGAAGAGAAAGAGACTGTTTGCCATACTGGTGTTGGTAGTAATTTTTGGATCAAATGTGTTTAAAAATCTGACAATTAATAAGAAAGGACCAACAGGAGCAGTGATGGCTCCACCTGGGCTTTTGTTATCAGATGAATTAAGGGCAATTGACTTTATTTATGCTCAAGCGGGTCAAGAAGAGTTTTCAATTCATGGCTTAACAATCCCATATAATGTAAAAACAACATGGGATTATCTGTTTAATTGGTATGGGATGCAAACATATGGTTTTGTTCCGGTTTGGGGAGGTGAGGATGCACTGGGAAGTGAAGGCACCCTTAATGTTATACGAGCAAGGTCAACTTTGCCGTCAAAACAGTTTTTAATTATTGAACCTCTGTCAGGTCTATCAGATGAAGTGGTAAGTAATTTTTTTAGGGAGGAAAGTTATTTTACAAATCTAAGAGAGGAAAAGAAGTTTGGTGAGATTACTGTACAAATCAGGGAAAAGTATTGATTGACTATACCTTCTGGCAGTCTAAATATTTGAGTGCTTAACAGTTTTTTGAAAAAATGGTACCATAAACTTCATTATGGCAGAAAAGACAGATTATTATGAGATGCTTGCGGTTAAAAAGGGTGCAAGTGCAAGCGAGCTTAAACAGGCTTATCGTAAACAAGCTTTGCAGTGGCATCCTGATAAACATAAAGATAATAAAGAAGCTGCTGAGAAAAAATTTAAAGAGATAAATGAAGCTTACCAGGTTTTGAGTGATCCACAGAAAAAAGCAGCATATGACACGTATGGACATGCTGCATTTTCGCGCGGTGCGGGCGGCGGTGGGGGTAATCCTTTTGGTCAGGCAGGAAGAGGAGGACCGTTTACTTACACGTATACTTCAGCTGGGGGAGCTAATCCTTTTTCAGGATTTGATTTTGGGGATCCGTTTGATATTTTTGAGCAGTTTTTTGGCGGCGCCGGGAGTTTTAGGGCAGCTCGTCAAACTCCAAGGTATTCAATTGAGATTGATTTAAAGGATGTATTTTTTGGTGTGGAAAAAGAGGTCGTGATTGGTGGTTCCCGAAGAAAGATAAAAATACCTCCTGGGGTAGATAGTGGAAATAGTATTAGGTTTAATGATTTTGTATTATCAATTCAGGTCCGGGAACACAGGAATTTTCAAAGGGATGGGGATGATTTGTATGTAAAGGTTAAGCTGCCGTTTTCTTTACTGATACTAGGGGGAGAGATAGAAGTGCCGCTTGTTGAAGGAGGAGATGTGAAAATAAAAATACGAAAAGGGCTGGACCTTGGAAGTATGATTAGACTGCGGGGTAAGGGAATGCCGCGCCTTCATGGAAGAGGTAGGGGGGATTATTATGTGAGAGTGGATATTGTTGTTCCTCAAAAGATTTCAAGTGTGCAAAAGGATTTATTAAAAAAATTACAAGATGAAGGTTTATAGTTCAAAAACTATCTAGCCCTTTTTAGTTTAAAGGAGAGAAAAAGTGGTGCACACAATTGATGATATATCTCTTGTTAGTGAGTTGGTTCTTGGGACTCTTCAAGTGAGTGGTAGGCCAGTAATGTTTGGGGAATTGTGTTTTTTGATTTATGGAGTTCATCAAGAGTTGAGTAAAGAACAAGAAGATCAAATTTTAGGATTTTACGAGGATGGAATTTATCCTTTTTGTGATCCTAATGTTGTGCGTCGAGCTGTTTGGCATTTGATCGATGCTGGTAAAGTTGAATTGACGTCAGATCGAAAGTTTGTTGCTGTTTGATACATGTGCCCTCTTAATACATATTTTTATTTAAGAGGGCACCCATATTTTATTTATAGATTGACGCTAGTTATGAAATGGAGTAAAATATAATTTAGAATTGAGTTGAGATGGTGGGTTGGCCCACCTTTTTTATTAAGGAGAAGTAAAAATTAAAAAATAAAATGGCAGGACAAACAAAAAGAACAGAATTTAGTCAAGCTCTGAAAGCAATTGTTAGCGAAAGAGGGCTTGATCCGGATGTGGTGATTGATAGCATTAAACATGCGCTTGTGGCGGCTTATAAACGTGATGCAAAAGACAGAGGGGAAGAGGTGGAAGAACTTGGGTATGAAGTTGAGATGGATCCTGTGACTGGTGAAGCAAAAATTCTTTCATTTGATCCTGAAACACCTGAGGAAAAAACCGATGTGACACCTCCTGGATTTGGAAGAATTGCTGCTCAAACTGCAAAACAAATGATTCACCAGAAAATTAGAGAAGCTGAAAAGGGTGCAATTATGGAGGAATTTTCCGGTAGAATGGGTGGGCTTATTTCTGGAATTGTACTTCGTTTTGATGGACCAAATGTAAGAGTGGATCTTGGTAGAACTGAGGCAATAATGCCTTCAAATGAGAGAATTCCTTCAGAAAGACTTAGTCCAGGGCAGCGACTTACTTTTTTTCTTAAGGAGATTGATGATGGCTTAAAGGGAAAACAGGTAATTTTATCAAGAAGTGATCCTGAATTTGTAAAGAAGGTATTTATGCGTGAAGTTCCGGAGGTTTCTTCGGGAAGTGTTGAGATTAAAGGAATTGCGCGTGATCCAGGCGTGAGAACTAAAATCGCAGTTTTTTCTTCGCAAAGTGGTGTTGATCCAGTTGGCTCTTGTGTTGGTCAAAAAGGAGTGCGGGTACAAGCTGTGACAAATGAGCTTGGTGGTGAGCGAATTGATATTGTGCCTTGGACAGAGGGAGATGAAGAATATATAAAGGCAACTTTGGCACCGGTTGAAGTTAAAAAGATTAAGCTTTCAAAAGGTGCAAAGACAGCAAATGTGATTGTAAATGAAGATCAATTATCCTTAGCAATTGGTAGGGATGGACAAAACGTAAGATTGGCGTCTCAGCTGACAGGTTGGAGAATTGAGGTTGAAGGTGATCAAGGTGGGGGGAGAAGAGAAGAAAAAACAGAGGGAAAAGAAGAAAAAGCAGAAAATGAAGACAAGTCAGAATAAAATGTCTTTTGAAAGCCACTATTACAAAACATATGGAAGAGAAAAGTTTAAGACCACCAATTGTGTCAGTTTTGGGTCATGTTGATCACGGCAAGACTACTCTTCTTGATGCGATTAGGAAAAGCGATGTAGCTTCACACGAAGCAGGAGGAATTACACAGAGTATTGGAGCTTCACAGATTGAAACAAAACAAGGAAAGATAACCTTTATTGATACTCCAGGACATGCAATTTTTAGTGGAATGAGAGAAAGGGGAGTAAAGCTTGCTGATATTGCGCTTTTAGTTGTTGCTTCAGATGACGGAGTAATGCCACAAACAGAGGAGGCCTTGAGTTATCTAAAAAATTCAAAAACTCCTTTTATTGTTGTATTTACAAAGACTGATTTGCCTTCGAGTAATATTGAAAAAGCCAAAACACAATTGGAAGAAAGGGAGGTATTTTTTGAAGGCAGGGGCGGAGATACACCGTTTGTAGTGACCTCAGTTAAAAAAGGAATATTGAGTGGCATTGATGAGCTTGTTGAAATGATTTACCTCTTTTCCGAGGTAAATGAGATTAAGGGTGAGAGTGCAGGTGAATTAAACGGAGTGGTTGTGGAAACCAATAAAGATAATCGGGGAATTTTAGTATCAATTGTTGTTAAAAGTGGTGTTTTAAGAGTTGGTCAAGAAATTATAGCCGGTGGTGTGAGGTCAAAGGTTCGAGGACTTTTTGATAGCACAAATAAATCAATAAAAGAGATTTTACCGGGACAGCCGGGTGTGATCTTGGGATTTACAGAGCTTCCTGAGGTTGGTGGGGTTGTTTTGGAAAGCAGTAGTAAAGTACAGAAGGAAAGTGTTTCTTTTAGCGATAAAAATCAAGAGGTTGGTGAGGGCGAGATTGCTTTTGTTTTAAAAGCCAGGACAGCTGGTTCGCTGGAAGCGATAAAGGCAAGTTTGCCAAAAGTTGCCATTGTGCTTCATTCTTCGGTTGGTGATGTTACTGAATCGGATATCTTTTTTGCGAAGTCTGTTTCGGCCCGAATTTTAGTGTTTGAATCAAAAGTTTCGGGATCAGTCAAAAAATTGGCTGATACAGAGGGGGTAAAAATTGAGACCTTTCGAATTGTTTATGAGCTTTTGACTTATGTAACTGATTTGATTGAGTCAGGGCAGGAAGTGATTAAGGGGAAGGCCGAGGTTTTGAATGTGTTTCCTTTTAATAATAAAAAGGTGGCTGGGTGTCGGATTGTGATGGGGGAGATAAAAAGGGGAGAAGAGCTTATCTTGATGAGGGGTGAGGGGGAGGTTGGAAAAGTAAAAGTAATTTCAATGAGAAAACAGAAAAATGACATTGAAAAGGCATTGCCGGGTGAGGAGTGTGGGATTATTTTTGTACCCAATCTTGATTTTGAGGTGGGAGATGTGTTAGTATCGGTCGTTAAAAAGTAAAGAAATAAATTTAATTTTTTTAAAACTAAAATAAATGAAAGATTCATTTGAAACCCTAGTAAAAGAAGCCAAATCGATTTTAATAATTCTTCCTAAAGACCCATATTTTGATCAAGTTGCCAGTGGGCTTTCACTAAGTCTGGGAATAAAAAAAGAAAAAGAAGTGGTTGTTGTTTGTTCTTCTCCAATGACAGTTGAATTTAATCGATTGGTTGGTGTTGATAGGGTAACTGAAAGGGCGGGAAATAAGAACCTCGTTATTAATTTCCCTGGATATGATCCTGAGCGTGTGGAGAGAGTTGCTTACGATGTTATTGACGATAAAATGAATATTGTGGTTGTGCCAAAGCCGGGAATGTTTCCACCAGTAATGGAACAGGTGAAACTGGATTATGTTGGTATTTCGGCAGATTTAGTAATTTTAATTGGTGGAGCTCACGAGAGGCATTTTCCAATTCTTCAAGACAAGAGTTTGTTGGGAGCAAAGATAGTACACGTTGGCATAAATGAGATAAGTTTAGAATCAGTAAAGGAGTTGATTTCACTGGCTCGCCCAGCGTCATCAATTTCTGAAATTGTTTACGACTTTGTTAAACCAAATGAGGGAAGTGTTGAGCCTGATTTGGCGACAAATTTATTGATGGGATTGTATGAAGGGAGCAAAAATTTTACTGGAAAAAGTGTTAGCCAGGAGACATTTAGAGTTGCTTCAGAGCTTATGGCTGCAGGAGGAAAAATTGTTCCTGTGGAGACACGAAGTTTTCCAGCAGGGGCAATGCCAACAACTCTGGTAACACCAGGTGCTCAGCCTAATATGCCGAAAGACTGGATGAGAGCCCCAAAAGTATACAAAGGTACTTCAATTAGTTAACTTCTTTTTTGTAAAAATTGGCGGATTGAGTTATGATACTTTTTAACCTGTAAATCCGTTGTTCTGTACTTTTTTAGATAAGGAAAGGAAACTAGAAATGGTAACACCGAAGGATTCACGACGATTGCTGGCGGAATATTTTCAGTCAAAGGCGGGGATTTTAAGTTTTGCTCAAATATATGAGTTTCAGGCCAGAGAAGAAATATACTTTGGGCCTGGGGTGAATGCTTTTGATGTAATTTTCGCTTTGACAGACCTGGGTAAGGCGACGGTTGATTTTGAGAAGCTACGAGTAATTGTTCATAACTTCGCACCCAAGAAAAAAGTGCCATCAGTAATAGTGCATATCAACTGGTTGGGTTTGGAATTTTTAAATATCGCCAACGGGAGAAATATGACCCTTGAGGAAATACAAACAGCTTTTGAAAACAAGGGAAAAACTGTTTCGCTTGAGCAACTTGAGGATTTGGTTAAAGTATTTACCGAGTCTCATTATTGCAGACAGAGTGAAAAAGAAGTGTTGGATGTTTAGTTTTTGAAAATATGGGCTCGTTGGTTAAAAAAAGCGAGCCCTTTTGTTTTAATATGACTATATCAAACTAAGCATAAGACCAATCATGAAAACAACAACACTTACGATTGTGAGGGTTTTGACGACAGGTTTTAACCATTCCTGGTAAGGTGCAGTGTAAAGGAATAGACTGATAAACGAAGTACCGAGTATCATGCCAATACCGAAATAAAAAAGATAGTGCATTACCTTATCCTCCTTGATGACAAAGAATTTCGATGAATTTCGATATTCTTACTATAGTATAGTTGTATAAGTTTGGTGTTGTCAAATTTGATGATGAGAAATGAGTTAGGTTTTGAAAATATCGTGGTTAGTGGTATACTTGTTCGACGTTTTTCTATAGGTTAAGGAGTTAGCTGTGAGTTTTGCAAATAAAGGTGGAGTTACGGTTGAGATTGACATTCCAGCAAAAGAAGCACTTTTTTTAGTGGAACAGATATTGTGGGGATTGTCCCGGGTAAAGGATTGGCAAGAAAAACAAGAAGGACAACGTGGAATGGATTTGATGCGAGCGGTAGAGGACGGAGATGGGGATGCTATTGTTATTCGTTCTGGGGTTAAACATTTTACACTTTGTGACGGTGTTACTTTGAGAATTATCCCTGATCAACGAACACCTGGCTCAAGTGGTTATGGATTTTATAGTACGCCAGACGGAAATTTGTATATTCCTTCTGTTCCGTTACCCAAAGCATAAATAGGTGATTTTAAAATAAAGTTGGAATTTATTGAAAGGGGTTTGAAAAACATAACAAGGCCCTTTTTTAGTGGTTTGATTTTTGAAAATGATATGTTATACTCACTGAACTCGAGTTTGTATTTTTAAAAAACGAGAGTTTTGAATATATAATCTCTTACACGTACACGAATTTAAGTAAGAGAAGTATATGATATGAAAAGTATTTACAGGGTTTGTCCAAATGTAGGGACTTACTCAGTTAATCACTATTAACATGGCATTAACAAAAGACACAAAAAAAGAAATAATTGGTAAATTTGCGCGAGAGAAAGGTGATACTGGATCTCCAGAAGTTCAGATTGCTCTACTAACTGAAAAAATAGTAAAATTAAGCGATCATCTTAAAGGACACAAAAAAGACGTTCATTCAAGAAGAGGACTTTTAAGTATGGTTGCGAAGAGAAAGAGACTGATGGTTTATCTTCAAAAGCGTGATGAAGCTCGCTTCACTGCTCTTAAGAAGGTGTTAGGATTAAAGTAAAGAAATATTAAATGAAAAAAATTGAGAAAAGCATAGAGCTTGGTGGAAGAACACTAACTCTTCAAACAGGAAAATTAGCTGGTCAGGCAACTGGAGCTGTTTTTGCGACTTATGGAGATACAGTAGTATTGGCAACTGTAGTTGCTTCTGATATGACTGAGGACAAAGGATTTTTCCCTCTTTCTGTTGAGTATCAAGAAAGGCTGTATGCTGGTGGAAGAATTAAAGGTAGTAGGTGGGTAAAGCGTGAAGGCAGGCCAACTGATGAGGAAATTTTAACCGGAAGACTAATTGACCGATCAATTAGACCTTTGTTTTACAAAGATTATGTTGGAAAAGAAGTACAAGTAATTATCATGGTATTATCGGTTGATCTTGAAAATGATCCTGCTCATCTTGCGCCGATTGCAGTTGCTGCGGCAATTGAAGCATCACGAATTCCATGGCAAGGACCAGTTGGAGTTGTTTCGGTTGGATTATATGAAGGGGACTATATTCTAAATCCAAGGGAAACTGAAAAAACAGGTAGTGAAATGGATCTGGTTGTTGCATGTACAAAAGATGCTGTTGTTATGATTGAAGCTGGGGCGAATGAAGTTGAAGAAGAAAAACTGCTTGGTGGAATTGCTTTTGCACAAAAAGAAGCACAAAAAGTGATTGCCTTTATTAGTGAGTTTGCTAAAGAAGTAGGAGTAGAAAAAGAAAAGGTTGAAAAGAAAGTATTTAATCAGGAACTTTTGGGTCAGGTAAAGAAGTTAGTTGAGGATAAATTGCCGGGACTTGTTAAGAATATGGCGATAAAAGAGGGATATGCCGAATATGATGAGCTTGCTCGGGCTTTGACCGAATCAGTAGGGGCAGAATCCGCCAAAGAGGCTTTAGGGATCTTGGATAAATTGTATAAAGAAACAGTTAGGAAAATGATTTTGTCTGGAAGTAGGCCAGATGGTCGAAAACACAAGGAGATTAGAAAATTATCTTCAGAGGTTGGAGTACTTCCTCGAACACATGGGTCGGCAGTGTTTACCAGAGGTGAAACACAAGCTTTATCTGTGGCAACTTTGGGATCTTCATCTTTAGGTCAGTTGGTTGAATCAGCTGAGGGAGAGAGTGAAAAGCGCTATATGCATCATTATTCAATGCCTCCTTATTCTGTGGGAGAAGTTGGAAAGGTGGGTTCTCCATCAAGACGAGAAATTGGTCATGGAGCTTTGGCTGAGAGGGCTTTGTCTCCAGTGATTCCGGAAAAGGCAAAGTTCCCATATGCAATTAGAGTGGTTTCTGAGGTACTAAGTTCAAATGGTTCAACTAGTATGGCATCTACCTGCGGTTCAACTTTATCGCTTATGGATGCTGGGGTGCCGATTAAGGCTCCGGTTTCAGGAATTGCAATGGGACTTGTGATTGAAAATGAAAAAGAATTTGCAGTTCTTTCAGATATTGCGGGAATTGAAGATTTTAATGGAGATATGGATTTTAAGGTTGCTGGTACTTCAAAAGGAATAACAGCACTACAACTTGATGTTAAGACGCTTGAGCTTTCACTGCCGATTCTTGAGACTGCAATGAAGCAGGCTAAAGAAGGAAGAGCTTTTATATTGGAATCGATGTTGGCAACAATTTCTGCACCAAGAGAAAAGGTTGCAACTTATGCGCCAAAGATTAGAACAATTGTAATTAATAAAGAAAAAATTGGTGAAGTGATTGGCCCAGGAGGAAAGACAATTCGAAAGATTATTGCTGAGTCAGGAGCTGAGGTTGATGTTGAGGATGATGGAACAGTGAGCATTTCAGCTTTGAGCACAGAAGCTGTTGAGAAGGCAATTGGGATTGTGGAAGGTTTAACAAAAGAGGTACAACCAGGAGAAATTTATCGAGGAGTTGTCAAGCGCATTGAGAGCTTTGGGGCGTTTGTGGAGATTTTACCTGGTAAGGATGGATTGGTTAGAGTATCGAATATGGCTCAGGAGTTTGTCAAAGAGCCTTCTGATAAAGTATCAATTGATCAAGAGGTTGAAGTAAGAGTAATTGAAGTTGATGACATGGGAAGAATAAATTTGTCCATGATTTTGGATCCGGCTTTGGCTAAAGATTCAAAACGACCAGAGAGAAGAGATAATAGAGATGGTGGGGAAAGAAGAAGTTATAGACCAAGACGCGAAATGGGTCGTGATACGCGTGGCGGGGATCGGTCGTCAGGACCTCATTTTCCAGCAAGTAGACTTTTGAATAATCAAGGTAAGAAACGCTATTAAAGTTTTTCCTTCTGTGTACTGATCTTAACAAATTTGTTGTATATTTAAGGTGTGGATAATAATGATTTAATCGGACCAATTGTAGAGAGACTTCAGACAGGAGATATTCCAGCTGATCTTCGCGAACGAGTGCTTCTTAGGATTGGACAGCTTAAAAAAATGTCAGAATCACCCTCTTTTTTGCCGGAATTTGACCGATTGAGTAGATATGTTGATTGGATTGTGTCACTTCCCTGGAATAAACGGACAACAGATGTGCTTGATCTTGAGCATGCTAAAAAAGTAATGGATAGTGAACATTTTGGATTACAACAGCTCAAAGAGCGGGTGCTTGAGTATATTGCAGTAATGAAACTAAAAGGAGAAAGTCAACAAAATATTGCAAGAGCACCAATTTTGTGTTTTGTAGGTTTGGTTGGTACTGGGAAAACTACTTTTGCAAAATCAATTGCAGCTGTACTTGGGAGAAAGATGGCCAGAATTCCTTTTGGAGGAATGGGAGATCCACTTGATTTAAGGGGCCAGTCGAAATCACATCCTGAGGCAGAGCCAGGAAAAATTATTAAAGCTCTTCGGACAGTGCAGAGTAAAAATCCAGTGATACTGCTTGATGAAATCGATCGTGTGACAGATGAAGGAAGAGCTTCGATTATGGGTGTTTTGGTTGAACTTTTGGATCCTGAGCAAAATCAGTCATTTGTTGATCATTATGTTGATTATCCATTTGATTTAAGTGAAGCGGTGTTTGTGGCAACTGCGAATAACACGACTAATGTTGCAACCGCTGTGATGGACAGGTTGGAGCCGCTTCAAATGCCCTCATATACTGATCAGGAAAAGATTATGATTGCAAAACAATATTTATTGCCACGGGCCTTGAATGCAGCCGGAATGAAGGAGGATGTAATTAGTTTTGATGAGGCAGTTTGGATTCAGATAGTTAGACCGCTTGGATTTGATGCTGGAATACGTACGCTTGGAAGAACTGTTGAGGGAGTGGTGCGTAAAGTGGCAATGCAAATTGCCCAGGGGAAAATTCAGAGAATAAGATTAACCCCAGAGAATGTGAAACAGTTTTTGCCCACTTGGTAATGTTTTTTTGAAATGAGTAAAGAGAAGAAATTAAGTTTGATAAAGGAATATATGGTGAAGGCTGATTTGCCTTTAAAAAAAGGAGCAACGAGATTGGTTTTTGGAGAGGGTAGTCCTGATGCAAAAGTGTTGTTTTTGGGTGAAGCGCCTGGCTATTGGGAAGATATTAAGGGAGTCCCGTTTGTGGGAAATGCAGGGACACTTCTTAATAAAATGCTTTTGGTAATTGGGATGCCGAGAGAAGAGGTTTATATCACAAATATAATTCATTATCGTCCATCAGAAAACCGTGATCCACTTCCGTCTGAAATTGCGGCGTTTCAGCCTTATTTGGATCGAATTATTAGGGTGATTGAGCCAAAAGTGATTGTAACATTAGGAAGATTTTCGATGAATAAGTTTTTACCGGATGCAAAAATTAGCAGGATTCACGGGAAAGAACATGTGGTAAAATTTGGTGAAGAAAGTAAGGCGGTGGTTTATCCAATGTATCATCCAGCTGCGGCACTAAGAAGTGAAGCGGTGTTACAAGATTTTGAAGATGACTTTCGCAGCCTTTCTGGTATTCTTAGAAAACTAGAAGAAAAAGAGGAGATAAAGGAAGAGGTAAAAAAAGAATCTTGGCAAATGAAATTGATATAGAAAAAAATGGAAAATAGTCAGATAAATAAATTAAAACAGAAAGGAAGGAGATTTTTAGACAGGAGAAACGGGAAGAAGCTTAAGTTTATTGCTCTTTCTGGAACAACTGGTGTAACGGAAAGCTTTTTTGTGTATGAATATGGCAATGATATGATTATTGTGGATTGTGGTGTTGGGTTTCCTGAACCTGACATGTATGGGGTGGATTTGGTGATTCCTGATTTTTCTTATATTAAGGAGAACAGACATAAACTTCGGGGGATATTAATTACTCATGGACACGAGGATCACTTAGGAGCCTTGCCTTTTTTGCTGGATCAGGTAAGTGCGCCTGTTTATGCTTCTAAACTGACGATTGGTTTTATTGATGACAAGCTTAAGGATTATGGAGTGAAGAAGCATGATCTTCATGTTATAGATGTTGCTCACGATGTGTTGACTTTGGGAGTGTTTAAAGTATCATCGTTCAGAGTATCGCATTCAGTACCTGATACTCTTGCCTATGTGATTGATACTCCGGTTGGAACCTTATTTCATGTTAGCGATTATAAATTTGATTGGACACCGGTTGATGGAAAACCGTTTGACGTTTTGAAGGCGGCAACTTTGGCAAGTAGAGGTGTTTTGGCAATGGCATCAGATTGTTTGGGATCAACACATGCAGGTTATACAGAAAGTGAGCGGGCAATTGAAGGAAGGCTTGAGCCGATTATTAATAATGCTAAGGGACAAGTGTTTTTTACTACAATAAGCTCAAACATTTCGAGAATGCAGCAGGCAATGAATGTTGCACAAAAAGAGGGAAGAAGGGTGTGTTTGGTTGGGCGTTCAATTGAACACAAAGCTGAAATTGCCAGGGATTTGGGATATTTAAAATGGGAGAAAGGATTGGTTGTGGGTATGAAACAAGCCAGAAGGCTGAAAAAGAATGAGATTGTTTATATTGTTTCTGGTTCATATGGTCAACCAGGAAGTGCTCTGTACAGAGTAGCAATGGGAGAACATCAGTTTATGAAAGCAGAAAGAGAAGATACAGTAATTTTCTCAGGAGATCCGGCACCACCTGGCTCGAAGGCAAATGTTGATTTTTTGGTAGACAGACTCCTTGAGCTTGAAGTTGATGTTCATTACTATGATATGCAGGAAGACTTGCATGTTTCAGGTCATGGAAGCCAGCAGGATATTACAATGCTTCTTGGAATTGTGAAGCCAAAGTTTCTTGTTCCAATTGGGGGAACGATTAGACATATGAGGGGATATAGACTGCTTGCAAAACAGATGGGATATAAAGATCAGGAAGTGCTTGAGCTTACACCTGGGACTGTTATTGAATACAGTGAAAATAATGCCCGTGTTGCTGGTAAGGTTCCGGTGCAGAATGTTTTGGTGGATGGACTTGGAATTGGGGATGTGGGAAATGTAGTTTTGAGAGACAGACAGAAATTGGCAAATGATGGGATTGCAATTGTGGTTCTACAACTTGACAAGAATAAAGAGAAATTAATTGATGATCCAGTGGTATTTAGTCGAGGATTTGTTTTTGAAAAAGAAACAAAAGACTTTTTGAATTTTTCAGGAAAGAAGTTGAGAGAAAAACTTGAAGGAAGACGAATTATTGGTGCGGGACAACTTAGAAATGAAACAGTAGATTTTTTGGAGAGGTTTTACTTTGAACAAACAGGGCGTCGTCCAATGGTGCTTCCAGTGGTGGTTGAGGTGTAACCTCAGATTTTGACGCTAATCCCATAATGTGTTATAATATTGAACATAGTTGATTTTTATATTTGGAGGATGGTATGAAAATTTCTATTTCAATTCATCAGCCGATTCATATGTGGATCATTAGGTGTGATGAGGCTACTTGTGAAGAAGTGCAGCGTTTTAACGATGCAATGCAAGATTTGGAACTGAGGAGAAGGTTTTTGGGTCATTACTCCGAGAATCCTTCCCCAGTTTATAAAAAAGCAGGAGATAATATAACCTGGTCGATTTGGGAATATATTTGGGTGAAACCTAATGACTGGGCAATATTTGACCATGCGGTGAAAATTGCAGAGAGATGTGGAGTAGAACTGCAAATTTAACCCGGTAGATTTACCTTACCGGGTTTTTTGTTGGAAAAGAAATGGTAGAATGGTGATAATGGCAAGAAGAAGAAAAAGATCAAGAAAAGTAAAAGGAGAAAAAGGGAAATTTGGATTGTCTTTAAAAAGAGAAGCAATCTTTTCAATTATTCAAATTGTTTTTTTTGCATCAGCTGGTTTAATTTTAGTTTCTTTTTCCAGACAAGGGGCAATACTTATTCAAGTGAATGATCTTTTGACGGCATATCTTGGTTGGTCAAGTATTATTTTGCCGTTTTTTCTTTTGTCTGCTGGTTTTTTATTCTCAAGATTTAAAATACCACTTGGGCATGCCAATGTAGTTGTTGGGTCATTGCTGTTTTTTGTATCAATTGCAACGCTGACAAGGTCAGGTATGTTTGGTAGATCTGCTTGGGAAGGGGTGGTAACTTTAATTACTGGGGCGGGTGCGTTTTTAGTTCTTCTGGGAACAACAATTGTGGGACTTGTGATAATGTTTAATACTTCAGTTGATCAGGTTGTTATGTTTTTTGTGAAGATACTTCGAAAGATTAGGTTTTTATTAACTGGAAAAGAAATGCCTATGGTGGCTTCTGGTCAACGAGGTGGAACGGGTGTGTTTAGTAGAGGAGGAAAAGAACTTAGAGTACTTGGGGGAGAATCATTTAATAGTCAGAATGAGGCAGGGACGAGAGATGAAAGAAGAAAAGAAATAGTAAAACAGGTAGAACCACTGGCGCCTAAGCTTGTGAGTAATATGCCAGGTGAGGATAAGGTGTGGAAGTATCCACCACTTAATTTACTGGGAGGTTCTGATACTGGTAAAGCAGACAGAGGTGATATTAAAGATAATGCCAGTTCGATTGAACAAACGCTGGAGTCTTTTGGGATTAACGCAAGAGTGGTGGAGGTTAATTTGGGTCCAGCAGTAACACAGTATGCACTTGAGGTTTCTTTAGGAACAAAACTGAGTAAAATTACTGCTCTTGAGCGAGATATGGCTCTGGCTTTGGCTGCTCCAACAGGAACGATTAGGATTGAAGCTCCTATTCCTGGCCGAAGTTTGGTGGGGATTGAGCTTCCTAACAGGGCGCCTGAATTTGTACCTCTTAAAAAGATGATGCATTCAGAAGTGATGAAAGAACATCGTTCAAAATTGGCGGTGATATTGGGACTGGATGTTTCAGGTAAGCCGGTTGTTGCTGATATTGCAAAAATGCCTCACTGCTTGATTGCGGGACAAACTGGTTCGGGAAAAAGCGTTTGTCTGAATACATTTTTGGCTTCGATTTTGTTTCGTGCTTCACCGAGTGAGGTGAAACTTATTTTGGTTGATCCAAAGAGAGTGGAGTTGACTGGGTACAATGATATACCACATATGTTAACACCGGTGATAGTGGAGCCGGATAAAGTGATATCGGCACTCAGGTGGATTTTATCTGAAATGGATAGAAGGTATAAATTGTTTGCGCAGGCAGGGGTTAGAAATATTGATGGTTATAATGAGATGAGTGGATTTCAAGCGCTTCCATATATTGTGCTTTTTGTAGATGAGCTTGCGGATGTGATGTTGTTTTCTCCGGTTGAGGTTGAAGATGCAATTACCAGGATCGCACAGATGAGTCGGGCAACTGGAATTCATATGGTATTGGCAACACAAAGGCCGTCGGTAGATGTAATTACTGGTCTTATCAAAGCAAATATTCCTTGTCGGGTTGCTTTTGCGGTGTCATCACAAGTTGATTCCAGGGTGATTTTGGATACACAGGGAGCTGAAAAGCTTTTGGGAAAGGGAGATATGTTGTATTTACCGCCAGAGCAGGCGAAGCCACTTAGAATACAAGGTGCATTTGTGGCAGATAGTGAAGTTAAAGACTTGGTTGGGTTTTTGAAGAATCAGGGTGTGATGCCGCAATATACAGAAGAGGTTGTATCAATGCCAAAACCCGGAACAACTTCAGTGCCTGGGGTGGAAGGTGAGATGGATGACAAGTTTAGAGAGGCAGTGGAAATAGTTTGCCAGTATGATCGGGCATCGGCTTCACTTCTTCAGCGTCGGTTATCGATTGGTTATGCAAGAGCTGCCAGAATATTGGATCAGCTGGAAACAGCGGGTGTTGTTGGATCGGCGGATGGTTCTAAGCCAAGAGAAGTTTTGATACAATCAGCAAATGATATATTTGGTTCTTCTCACGAAGATCAGGGCAATCCTTCATAACAGCGTAAGATTATGATTACTGTTGGTAGATATTTAAAAGAGGAAAGGGTGAAACAGGGTAAGTTAATTGCTGAGCTTTCGCGTGAAACAAGAATAAAGATGGAATTTATTAAGGCAATTGAGAAAGAGAACTGGACAGCTCTTCCGGATTATTCGGTGGTGGTGGGTTTTGTAAAGAATTTGGCTTCATACCTTGATTTAGACCGAGAGAGGGCAGTGGCGCTTTTGCGGCGTGATTATGTACACGTTAAGAAAGAGGTTGGCAGAAAATCAAAAATATTGACAATGTTTAAATGGAATCCGCAAATGACTTTTGGGATTGGTTTTATCCTTATTATTTTGACACTGCTTGGATATCTGGGGTATCAATATTATCGATTTACCAGACCTCCTAAAATTGAGATAATTGCACCAAGTGAAGAGCAGGTTATTTATGAGAATGAGCTTTATGTTTACGGAATAGCAAGTAAAGGGGCAAGTGTTGAGGTTAATGAGCAACCAGCTCAAGTGGATGAGAATGGGAATTTTTCAACAATAATCAAGGTTTTACCTGAGACAAGTAGTGTACGGGTAGTAGCAAAGTCACGGATGGGTAAAGAGATGGTGGTGGAGAGAAAGATTATTGTTTCAAAAACAAACTAACAATGGAAGGTGTACAAACATTATTAATAATTGTAGTGATTGCATTAACAGTGCTTTTAATTGTGGTGGGTATGCAAGTGGTTGGGATTCTTCTTGATACAAGAAGGGCACTAAGACGACTGAATAGTATTTTGGATGATGCAATTATTGGGGGAGGTTTGATTAGTCCTGGAAAGTTAACTGGGATTGTGGAGATGTTTCGGAGAAAGAAGAAGATGCAAACACATGGATCTTCCCATGATGAGCCCTTAAAGGAGATCTAGTTTTTATTAGGTTAACAGATTTTTGGGTTTGAGGTATACTTTGACCATGACAACGCGAGAAGTTAGGCAAAAGTATCTTGATTTTTTTTCCTCAAAAGAACGTGGCCACAGAATAATTTCACAAGCGCCACTTGTTTTGACAGAGGATCCTTCAACATTGTTTACTTCTAGCGGAATGCAGCCACTTGTTCCTTATTTAATGGGCGAGACTCATCCTGAGGGAAAACGGGTAGTAAATTCACAACCTTCAATTCGGACACAAGATATTGATGAGGTGGGAAATTCAAGACATACAACATTTTTTGAAATGTTAGGAAATTGGAGCTTTGGTGATTATTTCAAGAAAGAGCAGTTGGGTTGGCTTTGGGAGTTTCTGACGAAAGAACTTGGGATACCCCAGGAAAAGCTTTGGGTGAGTGTGTTTGAGGGAAATGATAATGTTCCACGTGATGTTGAATCGTATGAGATATGGAAAAGTTTGGGAGTGCCTGAAGAAAGGATAAGATTTTATGGAGTGGAGAAAAATTGGTGGAGTCGAGCTGGTGTTCCAGAAAAAATGCCAGCAGGCGAGATTGGTGGTCCTGATAGTGAGGTTTTTTTTGAATTTACTGAAGTTAAACATGATCCAGCCTTTGGGAGCGAGTGTCATCCGAATTGTGATTGTGGTCGATTTTTTGAGATTGGAAACAGTGTTTTTATTCAATATAAGAAATTAAGCAACGGCAGTTTGGGGGAGTTGCCCCAGAAGAATGTTGATTTTGGTGGGGGCTTAGAAAGGTTGGTGGCTGTGGTTAATAACGAATCTGATATTTTTAAAATTGATTTATTTGATAAATTGATACGAGACATTGAAAAGCAGACTTCAAAAAAATACTCTGATGATAGGCCGAGTTTTCGAATAATTGCAGATCATATACGAGCCTCGGTTTTTTTGGCAGGTAGTGGAGTTGTGCCAAGTAATAAACAGCAGGGGTATGTGATGCGAAGGTTAATTAGGCGCTCGGTTGTAAAGGCGAGAAAACTAAAGAATGGGATAATTGAACCTGACATATTTTCGAATATAGTGGCAGAGGTGATGAAATCTTACGAAGGAGTATATTTTGAAGGAAAGAAGGTTAGTGAGATACAAAAAGTGATTTTTGATGAGGTTGACCGATTTTATAAAACTTTAGATAGAGGGATGAGAGAGGCTGGGAAAATTGAACAGATTGATGGTGTAAGAGCGTTTGATTTGTATCAAACATACGGCTTTCCACTTGAGGTGACCGAAGAGATTTTTAAGGAAAAGGGGCAGAAGATTGATAGAGAAGTATTTGAGAGTGAGTTTGAGAAACACAAAACACTATCAAGAACAGCAAGTGCGGGTATGTTTAAGGGTGGTCTTTCTGATCATACTCATGAAGTAACAGCACTTCATACAGCAACTCATCTTTTGCATGCTGCCCTTCGGAAGGTGTTGGGTGAGCATGTTTCCCAGAAAGGAAGCAATATTACAAAAGAGAGGCTGCGGTTTGATTTTACACACAGCGAAAAATTGAGTGATGAGGAGATTGGTGTGATTGAGCGTATAGTGAATGAGGAGATTGAGAAGGATTTAGCTGTAACAAGTGAAGAGATGAGTTTGGGAGAGGCAAAAAAACGTGGAGCACTGGCTTTTTTTGGAGATAAATATGATGAGCGAGTAAAGGTTTATACAATTGGTAGTTTGGAATCTCCTTTTAGTCGAGAAGTTTGTGGTGGGCCACATATAAAGAGGCTGTCTGAGATTGGGGGACATGTTAGAATTAAGAAACAGGAAGCTGTTTCCTCTGGGGTGAGGAGAATTTATGCGGTGATTGTTGAAAGGTAAAAATATTTGCCCAAAAAATGAAAGAGTACTACTGGTCGATTATATTAGAACAGGGTTTGATCCAAGCTGCGATATGGGTAATGGATGGAAAGGTGGTACGTGTGATGTCGGCCAGTCCTTCTCTGGTCTGGGAAACAAATGAACAGTTAATAGCTCGGGCAGATAAGGTTTTGTCATTGGCAATGACAAATTTTCCAGAAAACGAGGAAGAGCCACAAAAAACTGTTTTTGGGGTGCCACCTAGCTGGGTGGCTGAGGGAAGCATTAAGCATGAGCATTTGATTGGGATTAAGGAACTTTGTTCAAAGCTGTCGCTAACCCCAAGTGGGTTTGTGGTTTTGCCGGAGGCAATTGCTCATACAACAAAGATTGTAGAGAAAACACCACTGACTGGAATTATATTGGGAATTGGAAAAAGAACGGTTGATGCGTCTTTGTTTAAGTTTGGGAATATGGGAGGGGTGATTAGTGTGGAGAGAAGCCATTCAATTATTGATGATATTACTGAAGTTTTGACACGTTTTTCAACTTCTGAGCATATGCCAAGTAGAATTTTGTTGTACGATGGACAAGAAACAGAGCTAGAGAAGGTTAAAGAAGAGATCTTAAATGTGGATTGGACGCAGGGTGGAGCAGAGAGGATTAAGTTTTTACACATGCCGAAAGTGGAAATTGTGAGCAGTAGCCTGAAGGCATATGCAGTTTGTACAGCGGGAGCAAGTGAAATGGGTGAGGTTGAAGGGTATGTTGTTGAGACGGTGAGTGATAAGCACGCGGGAATGAATGGTGTAATTGAGACAGTGGAAGGGGCGAAGATGATAGATGAGTCTTCGTCAAACGTTAGAGAAGCGAGACTGACAGCAAAGGATGTAGGTTTCGTGATAGGCGGGGATGTTGAACTTGCAGATGGAGAAAGTGAAGAAGGATATACAGTTGCCTCCAGAGAAGTATCATATCAGCCAGAGCCAGCTGTGGCAGTAGAGTCTCTTGGGGTAAAACGAAAAGGGATTTTAGGAAGAGTGAAGTATTTATCAGCATTTTTGGGTGGGATTGCGTCAAGGCTTAATATTTTGAAGAGGATTACAGCTTCAAAAGGATTGCCAAAAAGCAAAATTTCGCTTCGAAGTAAGAAAACAAATTTGATTTTTCTTATTTCTGGTTTGGGAGTATTTTTGGTTGTTTTAGTTTTGGCTTGGTGGTATGTACCTCGAGCAAAAGTGCTTGTGTATGTTGCACCAAAGAAAATTCAAGAAAAAATTGAAATGATAATAGACCCATCTCTTTCGGAACCAGATATTGCAGAAATGCGAATACCAGCTGGGGTAGTGTCAACTGAAGTATCGGGTCAAAAAAGCCGTGCAACAACTGGGTCAAAAAGAGTGGGAGATAAGGCCGTGGGAACAGTTGTTGTTAGAAATGGAACAAGTAAGGGGATAGATTTGGCCGGACAGATAATTCTTGGTCCAAATTCATTGAAATTTGAAATCACAGAAAAGGCATCAGTATCAGCGGCGGTTTCACCTTCTTCGCCGGGAACTGCGAAAGTAAAAGCGTCGGCAGTTGAGATTGGTGCGGAATATAATTTAGCCAAGGGAGAGGTATTTGAAGTGGGAAATTATCCAAAAAGTGAAGTTGATGCAATTGCTGAGAGCGACTTTGCGGGCGGTTCAAGCAGAGAGGTTGTGGTGGTTGCCCAGAGTGATTTGACTGAACTTGAAGATGAGTTGATAGAGGCAATGCTTGATGATGGAGCAAAAAAGTTAACAGATGAGATTGGGCTGGGAGGCTTTTTTGTTGAAGGTTCGATTGAAGAGGAGATACTTAGTCGTAGTTTTGGACATAAAGTAGGTGAGGAGGCAAGTGAAACCAGTCTGGATATGAAAATGAAAGTCACAGGGCTTGAAGTTTCAAGAGAGGTTGTGAACAGAGCAGCAATGGAGCTTTTTTCAGAGAAAATTCCGAGTGGTTTTCTACTGAAGGGTGAGGATCTCGAAACACAGTTTGAGCTGGTTGAGCAGGATCGTGATGTTTGGATTTTTGATGTTGTGATTACTGCCAGCTTAATGCCACAGTTGAACAAAGAAGAAATTGCAAAAAATATTGCAGGTAAAAAGATTGCTCAGGCAGAAGAATATTTGAGTAGTATTTTAGGGTTTGAGCAAGCTGAGATTAAAATTAGCCCAAAGTTACCAAAGGTACTTAGTGGGTTGCCCTGGATAAAGAACAATATTTTTGTGGAAGTGGTAGAGGCTAAGTAGTTTTATGATGAGTGAGAATGTAATGAAGTGGCTTGGAGTGGTGAGTGGGATCATTGGAATAGGACTTCTTTTGTATGTACTTTTTCCGATTTTCTCTTATGAGCTTTTTAGTAAAAACGAATTTACTAATTATTTGAGCCCTGTTCCTGGGGGCGAAAATTATAGTTTACAAACAGAAAAGCAAGATTTTACAAAAGCCAGTAATTGGTTTGAAACAGATGAGGAGGTTGTGTTTGAGGATACTAATTTAAGATTTTATACTTTAGGTATACCAAAGCTTGGGATTGAGAATGCAACGGTTAGTGTGGGTGGTGAAAATTTAAGCGATTCTCTAATACAATATCCCGGTACAGCGCTTCCAGGAAAGCGAGGGAATGCTGTGATTTTTGGCCACTCGATTTTGCCCCAGTTTTTTAATCCAAAAGATTATTTAACGATTTTTTCAACTTTGCCAAAAATGAAAGCAAACGATGAAATTCTTATTAATTCTGATGGACTTAACTATTTGTATCGGGTTGAAGATGTATTTGAAGTAAAACCAACGGATATTCAGATACTTGAGCAAAATACCAGTGATTCGTTTTTGACTTTGGTTACTTGTGTTCCACCGGGGCACCCGCTTCGTCCAAAAAGACTTGTGGTTCGGGCGAGACTTATTCCATTGGCTGAAAGATAGCTCTTTTGGTGTATGAGGCAGTATACTTGGTAGTATGAAAATACTTGGAGTTGATTTTGGACTTAGAAAGACTGGACTAGCGTATGCAGAAGGTCAGTTGGCAGAACCATTTTTAGTGGTAAAGGAGCACGATGAGTTGAGATTGGTGGAGAAGATTGGACGAGTAGTTAATGAAGAAGGAATTGAAAAGATAGTGATTGGGGTTTCAGAGGGAAAGATGGCGGAAAAACAAAGGAAATTTGGAGCGAAGATGGCAGAAATACTTGGAGGAGTGAGTGTTGTTTATTGGGATGAAACACTAACAAGTGCAGATGCGAACAGGATGTCAATTGAGGCAGGCGTAAAAAGGAGTAGGAGAAAAAGAATGGAAGATGCGTTTGCTGCCGCAGTTCTTCTTCAGAGCTGGCTTGATAATATTTAGGCTTTATTCCAAACACTTCCTATAATGTTGATTTCTTCGTTAATTCTGATAAGATTCTTCTATGATTGAGCGAGATATAAAAGACATGGCTAAATTAGAATACAAGCCATTTTCCAAAGCTGTGGGTTTTAGTACTTACTCTACTCCTGAAGGTGAAGTTTGTTTTGTAACCTTTGAAGAACCACTAAGTAATAGAAATTACTTACTTGAAATACAGCCAGGAGGAGGTTTTGTTCCAAAATCTGGATTAATTGTTTCCAGGTGTATTGAAGATGTGGTTAGAGGCAAAAGGGTACTAGATATGTGCACCGGAGAAACGGGGATATTGGCAATTCATTCAGCAATCTCTGGAGCTTCGGAAGTTGTTGGGGTGGATGTTGACGAAAAAACAGTAGCTTGGGCCAAATATAATGGGCAATTAAATAGTTTAGGCAATACAAAATGGGTTGTTAGTGATTTATTTAAAGATTTAGGTGAAGAAAAATTTGATGTAATTATAAGTAATCCTCCGCAAATGCCTATGGCTAGTGGACCAACACATGATTGGGGCGGAACAAATGGAAGAGATTTTATTGAAAGAATTATTTCTGATGCTCCTTCTCATTTATCTCCAAAAGGAGAGCTTTATATTTTAATATTTGATTTTCTAGGGGTGACTGAAAGTTATGGAGATATTCCACCTCTCAAGGAGATTTTTAAGAAACATGGATTTCAAATCGAAATAGTTGCAAAAGAAAAGAGAAAAGTCAGAAAAGGAGGACAGACTGAAAAATCTCTAGAATATATTCAGAAAGAATATCCTTACTATCGGTTTCAAACCGAGGATGATTCTCTTTTTCATGAAATCTTAATTGTAAGAGCAATATTGTCTTCTTAAATGATATCTAGACAGGTAATAAATTATGTGCAGAATTGAAAACAGGGAATTGCAAGTTGTTTCTTTTGACGAAAACAAAGTTATGTTTGAGAATACTAACTCGGGGAATCTAGTTGTGGTGAAAAGAACCAGTCAGAAGGAAATTGATAATATGGCTGAAATAACAAAACACCTTTCTCGAGATCGTGAAAGTTTGGTTTGGAATAATATAGAGTTTAAGGTAAAAACTGCAAGAGTAATTTCTTGGGATTCCGAAGAAAACCTATTATTAACAGAGCATTTTGATGGTGATAATCTCGAGCTTTTACTTAGAAGTCAAAATTTAAACCAAAGAAAAGAATTTGTTGATTTTACAAAAGCATTTATTGGTTGGATGAAAAAGAGTGGTACGCTTTGGGTTGACGCTGCGCCTAGAAATATCTTAATAAACATCAGATCTAGAGAAATTTGTATTCTTGATTTTGAAAAAGGATGCTTGCTTAAAGATAAGCCGTATACAGAGGAAGAATTTAGATTCAATGTTAGAGGTTTTATCAGCGAGGAGTTTGGAGCATTTCTTTTCCCAGAGGAGCAAGATCAAATTTTTGGCAGTATATGGTCAGAGGAAGATAAAGAAGTTTCCGTAAACTATTTAAGAGGAAAAAGAGAAAGGATTCTATATACAAAGTTTTTTGGGGAAATGGGGACTGAAATTTCCTTATCTAAAGTAATGATTATCCAAAGACTGATGCTTGCAGTTGTAACACCTTATTTTATTGGGGAAGAAGTATTTTCCCCTCTTGTTTATTTGGCTGAATCTCAGTCTGCAGAGGAATATGTTGGTCGATTACTTGATTTAATCTCTACCGAGAGATCAAACTGGTCAACCGTACTTGTAAAGAAACTTATTTAATTACTTCTTTTGACAAAATTTCGAAGTTGTAGGAAGTGTTATTTATCCAGTCTTGAATAACTTTATAAATCTTTTTAGAAATAAACTCATCTGGGTTTATTTCTGATAATTCTTCTTTAGTTATCCATTTGATTTCAATAATATCTTCTCCCCTAGATTTTTGTTCATTTTTGTTTGTTAACTTGGAAGTGGCGCCTTCACTTGGTAGAGCAAGGAAATTAAATTGAAGACCTACTACATCATCAATGTAGGTATAACAAGAAAGTAATTTTTTAATCGTAATATCTATACCCGCTTCTTCTTTTGCTTCTCTAATTGCACATTCAGCAAGTGACTCATTTTCATTGTCCCCGTATGTTCCTTTAACCAAATTCCAAAAATGGCCATTTCTTTTATTTGACCATTCTTTAATTAAGAGCACTTTACCATTATCTTCTATTACAACACTGACCTTTGTTTTTATATCCATATGTTAGAAATTATAGCCATACTTCACGTAAAGATTCAACAATGGTTCGTTTTCATATAGTTTCCCTAATTCTTCTGATGTCAAATTTTGTACCCAACTTGTATCCTCAGAAATTTGTATTAGACCTTCAGATTTTAACAAATGGTTTCCTTTTAGTACATGACCTTTTGATGTCTGAGAACTATTTATTGGGTTTAGCATTTTGTCTTCGAAGGCTACCCCAACAAATTCACAAATTCCCTCAAGCGTGAGACGCGGGTTAACACAAAAATCTTCATATCTTATTATAGTAAGCCTGTCATTATTTTCATGCTTTACGACCGATCTTAAAAAGTTTTCACAGAAAGGCAATACACTTTCGGCTTTACGAAAATCCTTTTTTCTGATCCCCGTATTTTTGTAGGACGACATAACACCCCTGGGATCACGGAGTAATGCAATAACTCCCCATCTATTTCTATCAATAAGGAGTTTTTCTGCGATATGGAAGAGCTTTGTATTATCTAAGTAAATTTGTTTAGGACTATGCTGTCTGTAAGCAGCAATAATGTATTCAATGGCAAAAGGACTTAACGAAAGCCAATACTCCAATGATTCATCTTCTGGAACGTGATCTCCTTTTTGGATAACGCTATCACTAGAAATTTTCTTTCCTTGCCAATATTTGTTGTCAATTATTTGCCAAACTTTAAGTAGTGGCTGTGCATAGTGTTTTCCTATAACCTCAGAGGCTATTTGCCCTAAAAACTCACAGTTTATTTGTCCACAGGAACATTGTGCTTCTTTTGGATCAAGCATGTCCCAATACATCGATTCTCCAATATGAAAAATGTTACTATGCTGACCTAAGTGTTGAGCGAATAAAGTAGATCCAGACCTGGGAAGGGTCATCATATATAAATTATCAAATTTGCGTTCTGCTGACATTGGCAGATATTATCATCTGGGGCAAATTTTTGCACCTCGGTTGTTTACTGTTGCTGCAGTTCTTCTTCAGAGCTGGCTTGATAAATAGTCAGGCTTTGGTGGTTTGTGACCAAAGCCTTTTTGTTTTACAGATGAACTTGTCGGATGAAAGCTTGAACCTGTTTTGGTGTCAGCTTGATGACGTGAGAAGGTTCAAGATCAAATGAGAAATAGAAATAACTACCCTGTTCATTTAGAAAAGTGACACTTGTCCAGCTATCCTCAGCGGGATAATCACCTTCTTTGAATCCTTTGTAGAGATAAATGTACTTGGTATTTGGAACAAGTTCGGACGGTTGATCGATTGCCTTAAGGTGCACGTGAGATGACATTTTGAACCTCTTTTAGAATTAAACTAATGTGTGAACGAATTGTATCATGATTTTTTGTTTTTTTTGGAATATTGCGGTTAAAGAAAGTAAGTTGGATTTTTTTAAATAATGAAGAATATGTTTTAAATAGAGAGAGATGCGTAGAGGTTGTTGAAGTTTAAAGTCAGAAGGTTAAGTAAGGAGCCATCTGGGTTATGTTCTTCATCAGCACGAGCTAACGAAGATGGCTAGTATTTCGCTTTCAGAGTGTGTTTTCTATATTTTATCGTGTTACGCACTTTTATTTTAATACTTAATTAAATTGGAGAACTGATAAGTAGGCAGGGTGAATATTCCCTGACAACAATCAGTATTTCCAAACGATCCACGTAGGTTGTGATCCCGAACATATATTCCCCTATGGG
>Ga0156492_121_pt1 | contig 64724 bp, 73 predicted proteins | sample RifOxyB1_FD_110639 | JGI IMG/M metagenome (GOLD analysis project Ga0156492, IMG submission 110639) | Candidatus Woesebacteria bacterium RIFOXYB1_FULL_38_16
TACAATACCAAAAGATTGCACTTTGCCTTAAACTTTGATACACCTGAAGAATACTTGGCTAAGGTGTCCCATATCTAGTTACCTCGTACGGTTGAACACGAGTGTTGGTATAACTTCTTGACAATGAGCATGGGTTAATTTATTCTTCAGCTTAGACATGACAAAACGACAGATTCTTGAGTTGGTGGCAAGAAAAGCTCATTTACCAAAAAGAGCAGCAAGAGAAGCAATTGATGTTTTTTTGGATGAGATTGGTCGGGTTTTGGCAAAAGGCGAGAAAATAAAGCTATCTGGTTTTGGAACTTTTCAGGCAAAACCAATGAAAGGTAAAACAGTAAGAATTCCAAAGACAGATAAATTTGTAACTATCAAGTCTCACCGCTCCCCTAAGTTTGTGGCTGGCAAAGCCTTGAAAAGAAGAGTTTCAAGGTAACTTCATACGAGCTTATTAATAATGTTATACTTTTTTCTGTAATGAGGCAGCTTTTGGGACAAAATGATATCGCTGGGATGCGAACACAAGGAGTCGATTTGGGCTTTCGATGGAAGGAAATTTTAGGAGAAATTGAAAAGGAGACTGGTTTTCAACCAGATTGGACAGTGGTTAGCAGGGGAAGTTGGTGGAAGACTGGTAAGGTGGGGGCGGTAAATGTTTTGGGACAGATGGAAGTTAATCACAAGAAAGAAAGGGTGGTACTTAAAATTCAAGGAACAAAACCCGCGACAAGTGAGATTGAAATGATTAAAGCTTTTGAGGGACAGAATAAAAGTAGATTAATTAGACCGCCAAAGATTTATGACTTCATGCCTTGGGATGAAGAACGACAGTTTGAGGCTTTTTTTATGGAATATATTGAGGGAAAGCCAGTTATAAACCACTACCCTGCTCTTGAGTTAGAACTCACTAATTTTTTTGATTTACTGCTTGAATACCGGAAACATTGCATTAATAAACCATGGATAAAAAAACCGGAAACGTGGGATTACTCAAGCTCTTATCATAGTTGGACTTCTGCAGTGAAGAGGTGGTTGAAAAAAGACAAATTTACAGAAAAAGAGGATTATGATTTGGTTGAGAAAGGGGTTCAGATTTTAGAGAGGGAGCTTGGTGTGGAACAACTTGAGTTTGTGCATGGCCATTTTCAACCAGGTGATTTACTGCTTGATGGTCAAGGAAAGTATGTTTTGTTTTCCAATTTATTTTGGTCATATAGAATTCCTTTATATGATTTAGTTTTTTCTTATCATTGGCGAATGCTTGAGATGGAACATGCAGATGATTTAACTCGGGAGAAACTGGAGGGGGAAAGAGGGCGATGGTTAGATCGTTTGTTTCAACTTGAGATTGTAAAGGCTCGAAAAAATGGGGAGAGATTTTTAAAGCTGGCTTTGTTTGAGCGGGCAATACCTTGTTTGATGGTTGATCGGCTGATGATGGACAGCGCAAAGCCTTCCTACAAAATTATTACTGAGGGAGCAAGAGACCAACTAAAGAAGCTTATTTCTGAGTTGGCTTAGTTTTTTTTGAAGATGAAGAGAAAAATACTTATTATTTGTGGTCCGACAGCAACAGGGAAAACACGGTTGGGAAAAAAAATGGCAAAGATGTTTGACGGAGAAATTGTTTCGTTTGATTCCAGACAGGTATACAGGGGATTTGATATTGGGACAGGAAAAGACTTGAGTAGATTGGCAAAATTGGAAAAGGTTGGGCTTGAGAGTGGGGAAGAAGTTAATTGTTATATAGATCAGGATGTAAAAATTTGGGGAAATGATTTAATTTCGGCAAAAGAGGAGTTTAGTGTTTCTCAGTACACGAAGCTTATTGTTAAGATAATTTTGAATATTTGGGAACGTGGACATTTACCAATATTGGTTGGAGGGAGTGGTTTTTATTTGAAGGCTTTAATTGATGGGGTTGAAACAATGAATATAAGTCCGGATGAGGATTTAAGACTTATGCTTTCAGATTATAGTGTGGATGAGCTGCAAAAAGAGCTAATAAAGATTGATAGAGAGCGTTTTTTGCAAATGAATGATTCTGATGCTAAAAACAGTCGGAGATTGATACGCGCAATTGAGATTGGAAGAAAAAAGGATGAGAAGAAAACAGAAGGCGGAGTGAAGAAAAAGTTTGGTTTAAAAACGAATGATTTTTTGTGGATTGGTCTTTCTTCAGAGAAAGAGGAACTTTTTAGGCAGATTGAGAAGAGAGTGGAAAAGCGAGTTCTTGATGGAGTTGAGGAGGAAATAAAAGGGCTTATTAAAGCTGGGGTTAACTGGAGCGACTTGGCAATGCAGTCGATTGGATATAGACAATGGAGAGATTATTTTGAAGAGGGTGAGAAAAAGGAGGTTGTTTTGGAGAAGTGGATTAAAAAGGAGTGTGATTTGGCAAAAAGACAGATGACTTGGTTTAAGAAAGAAAAACGAATAAAGTGGTTTTTAATTGAGAGACCTGATTTTGAGTTGAAGGTAGTAGAAGAGGTAAAAAAATGGTATAAAAAGTAAATGGTGCAAAAGATTGAAATTTCCTATAGAACAATTGTATTTAGCGCCTTTTTTATTGGGCTTTTGTGGTTTTTATATTTTATCAGGGATGTAATTTTTCAAGTTTTCGTAGCACTTCTGATTATGGCGATATTGAATCCTACGGTGACTAGATTACATAGACTTCGGGTGCCAAGAGTTGCTTCGGTTTTGATTGTGTATTTTTTGGTTTTTGGTTTTTTGATTCTTTCTACGATATTTATGATTCCACCTTTTATTGAACAGACAACTAGTTTTGCGAATAGTTTGCCAACTTATATTAGTGAATTTAGAATTCCAGGTTATGTGGCGGATGAGGTTGCAAGACAAATATCAGTAATGCTCGGAGGATTGCCGTCGCAAATTGTCAAGATTAGTGTGTCGATTTTTTCGAATGTGATGGCTGTTGTGACGGTGTTTATTTTAGCTCTTTATTTTTTGTTGGCGCGCGAGAGGTTGGATGAGCAAATGGCATTTTTTATGGGAGATGGTGTGATTAAGAAAGATATTCATCGAATTATTAATAAACTTGAGAATAAACTGGGTGGTTGGGCAAGGGGTGAAATAGTTCTGATGTTGGTTGTGGGTTTTGCAACTTATTTGGGATTGACTGTGATTGGGGTACCATTTGCAATACCGCTTGCAATTCTTGCTGGTATTTTAGAAATTATTCCTAATATCGGACCGACCTTAGCTGCGATTCCGGCTGTGATTGTTGGTTTTGGGGTTTCGTCATTAACTGGGTTTGCAGCGCTTGCTCTATCTGTTTTAATCCAACAAACTGAAAATTATGTCCTTGTACCTAAAGTGATGGAGAAATCAGTTGGGATAAGTCCAATTGTGACTTTGGTTTCACTTATTATTGGTTTTCGGGTGGCAGGGATAGTGGGAGCAATTCTATCGGTACCCATTGCAATTACAATGCAGGTCCTGATGAGCGAGTTTTTATTTCAGGACAAGAAGACTTCATAATTAAGCGAGTTATCTTATAGTGTGACATTTGTTGTTGTTTTTGATATAATATAGTTATTCTGGAGAAAGAATGATCGGTCTTTTTTATTAAAGACAGGAAAGTCCAGGCAGCAGAAGGTTAGGGTGCTCTGGTTAAATCCAGGGACGCGTAAGCGCTAGTGGCTACTTTCGGGTGGCACATGTAAGGAAATGACCTTGCGTGAGAGCAACAGAGACGAGTTTGAATCGAAAGATTCAAAAGTGAAACGGGCAATCCTCCCCGCTGTAACCCACGAATGAAACGCTTGAGGTTTACCTTCCCGAGTTTCGAAGTTGGGGCTTAGATAGATGATCATTAAAACAGAACCTGGCTTACTCTTCTCCAGAATACAAAATGAAAGGACCCCGTTAAAAGCGGGGTCTTTTCTTTTGAGAAGAGAAAATTGGTACAATACTTAAGATGAAACTTGTTATACAAAGAGTGAAAAAGGCATCGGTTAAGGTAAAGAAGGACGATGAGGTGGTTGGAAGGATTGGTGTGGGACTGTTTATCCTTGTTGGGTTTGGCATGGAGGATACAAAAGAAGATGTTGAAAAAATGGTGAAGAAGGTATTGAACCTTAGGGTGATGGTAGATAGTGAGGGTAAAATGAATCTTTCAATTATGGATACCTCAAAGGAGATATTGGTGGTGAGCCAGTTTACCTTGTATGCGGATACAGAAAAGGGTAATAGACCTTCATTTATAAAGGCAGCGGAGCCTGGGTTGGCACGCGATTTGTATCGTTTATTTGTGATGGGTTTAACTCAGGAGGGTGTGAAAGTTGAGACAGGGAAATTTGGAGAATATATGGAAATTGATGTGCAGCTTGATGGTCCAGTTACAATTGAGATCTAAGATATGAAGGTAATTTTTAATGCTTTTTTAAATTCAATTCAAATAATACTTCTTTCTGTTTGTTTGGTTTTTGTATTTACTTCAGTATATTTGGTTGGCTATGTTCAAGGATTTAATTTGGCTGTAGGTCAGTCTGGAGACCAAATACTGCTTTTGAGGGGTGAATTTGAGAAGAGGTTAAATGAGTTTTTATCAAGATCAAAACAGACTAGCCCACAGGTTGTGGTCAAAAATGAACCACAAGCACCAAGGATTACTTGGGGTGGGCCTGAGCTTTGGGAGGCAGTAAATAAAAAAAGAGTGGCATATGGAGTAAATCCTTTGGGACAAAAAGATGAAATTTGTACAATTGCTTCGATTAGATTGAATGAACTTTTAAAGTTGGGGGATTTGGATGGGCATCAGGGATTTAGTGAAATGCCAGAAAAGCGAGCTGATTTGAAGTGGATTTTTGAGAAATATAATTTGACTGAGTTTTTGTTGGTTGGGGCAAAAACAGCAGATGAGGCAGTAGGGATGTGGGACAATACTTTGGCACATAAAAAACTTCTGACTGGCGGGGAATATGTTTGGGGTTGTATTTACGCCCAAGATTCATTTGCAGTGGCAATTACGGCTTATTAAGCTGGGATATTTATGAGTGGCTGTTTATGTGGCACAGGCGATTTAAATCTAAAATCGGGTTTAGACACGAGATATTGGTTTTATTATTTCAATTTCTAAAATCAGTTGTAGTAGAATAATTGATTTGAAGAGAATGTGATAAGATGAATATAGAATGGCAAACTTAACTTATTCTGATATTGTAGGTATTGAATCGAAGGCTAAAGATGTTCTTGTTTCAGTTTTTGGAGATATTGAAAACTTGAGTCTGCCAATAGATATCTCAAGAATTCTAAGTCAGTATAGTTTAACTATTAAGCAAGGTAAATTTAAAAACACCTCGATTGTCGGAATATATAACAGACCAGCAAGCACAATATATGTATCTGAGGGTGATTCTTATCAAAGGAAAGCCTTTACAGTTGCGCACGAGCTTGGTCATCACTTTTTGCATGAAGACAAAACTGAGGAGATTTTTTTAAGAACACAATTGATAAAACTAGATAATGAACAAACCAAACAAGAAGCCCAAGCAAATTGGTTTGCGGCAAGTATTTTGATGCCAGAAAATCTCATTAAGAAATATTGGAATTTAACTAAAGATATAGATAAGCTCTCTACAATATTTGGAGTGTCCCAAACAGCTGTGTTCTTCAGATTAAAAAACCTAGGTTTGATTTAAAATACTCCAATGGTAGAAAATAAAAAATCTGAAGATAATTTAAAGAATTTCGTAGAAAAAGATTTTAAACCTGACCCAAGAGAGATTATCAAAGGTCTTAATTTAACAAAAACACTTCAAATTACAAGAATAATTGATATCGTTATCAAGATCTTTATACGTATAGGATTTATTTTATTTTTTAGTTGTTTGTTGTGGGTTCAAAATAAGACTGTATTTGAATTAGTGAAGACTGCACAAAACCAAGATAATTTAGAAAAGCTGCAGGGTATATTGGGGATATTAGTATCTGCTACTCTAACAGAAACATATTTTATTATTAGAAAAATAGTAGATTGGTTATGCCAAGATATTGATTATAAGTCTAATGAAACGCTTAAGTGAGGCCAAAAATTTTTGTTTAATAAAAGAGATCAAGAATAAGGATATTTTTTCAGAGTTGCATTTTTTATGATGAAGACAATGAACGAGATCGTTTTGGATGAAAAGCATATACGAGAATTTTTTATTAATAAAACACAGGAGTATTTTGCTGGAGAGATTAAAAAAGAAAAATACGCTAAAATAATGGAAAAATTAATGTATAAGCAGATTTTGCCAAAAGGTATTGCTATTGAAGAAGTGGGATTGATCAATTTAATTGAGGATGCAGCTGATTTGGGGCATAGAGATGAAGGGTTTGATAAAAAGGCTCGGGGATTTATTGCTTCTAAATAAACTTAAAGTGAATTTTTGTACCTGGTGTATTTTTACCAATACGTTGTATTGACAGTGTTGGTGGTATGAACGTAAAATGGTTGAGTTGATTTTTATTTTCGAATGATTAGATGAATGAACAGATAGCCAATGTAATACCAGTACTTTTTGTTGCAGTGATTATCTGGGTTACTGGTTTGAGTGTGTTTGTTTATTTGATTTATGCACGTTTTAATGCTTTAGGAAAAGGAGTTAAGGCAGGTAGTTTGACAAAAATACTTGATGAGGTTTTGGGTATACAGAAAAAAAATGTTGAACAAATAGACCTATTGGGAAAGGAGCTTGGTAAAACTCAGAAGGATATGGTAAGCCATATTCAAAAAGTTGGTTTTGTGAGATATAACCCATTTAACGAAACAGGTGGGGATCAGAGTTTTTCTTTGTGTTTACTAGATAAAATGGGAAACGGTTTTATGATAAGCTGTTTACATACACGAGATAGGTCTCGAGTGTATGCGAAACCAGTTGAGTTTGGAAAGACAAAATATAAACTGTCGGATGAAGAGGTGAAAGCATTAAAAGAAGCATTGAAATAGTTAAAAATATGAAAAAATTTATTGATTCAAAAAAAATAATGTGGCTTTTTGGTTTTTTGGGATTATTTATGATATCAACCGGTACTTCTTGGATGATTTTTTCGTATCTTTTGAAGAGTGACAGTGTGGAAACAACCGCAGTAACAGGAACCAGACTTGAAAAACAAAGGGCAAAGATCGCTGAGCTTCCAAAAACAGAGGAATGTCCAATTAACGGACAGATGTTTTCAAAAGTGGAAAAGGAGATATGGGAAGGAAGAAGGCCATTGACGGCTGTTGTTGAAAATCATCTTGATGCACGACCACAATCGGGTTTAAGTGCGGCTGATGTTGTTTATGAGTTTGTGGCTGAGGGAGGAATTACGAGGTTTTTATCAATTTTCCATTGTGCTGCTTCTGGGCAGGATCTTAAGATTGCTCCAGTAAGAAGTGCTAGATTTTATTTTGTAAATCTTGCTTCTGAATATGGGGCAGATCCAATATTTCTTCATATAGGGGGAGCAAATAACATTTGTAATGATTGTCCTGGTGGAGTGAAACCAAGAGGAACAGTTGATCCAAAAGTGAATGTTTATGCGCTTCTTACAAAGATTGGTTGGATGAGGGGTCAGTATGGTAATGATTTTAATGGAGAGCAAAATGTTGGTTATCCAGTTGTGATGAGGGATAGAAACAGATTAAGCGATGACACTGAAGCGGCTTGGGAGCATTCATTGGTGGCATTTATTGATAAAGTACACGATGAAGCAGCCAAGCGCGGTTTTGGTGCACTGGATGAAAAAGGAGAGTCATGGGACAGTGAGTTTGAAAAGTGGAAATTTATTGATGGCAAAGCTTTAAGCTCGCCAAAGGCGAGTGAGATTTCCTTTATGTTTTGGGAAAATAAACCAGAATATGATGTGAAGTGGACTTATGACTCAAGCACTAATAGTTATAAAAGAACGAATGGTGACAAACCATTTGTTGATTGGGAATTTAAAAATAAACAGATTGAAGCTAAAAATGTAGTTATTCAATTTGTAGCTGAGACCGGTCCTGTTGATAAAGAATTCCATATGTATTATGAGGTTGTTGGAAATGGTAGGGCACTAGTTTTTCAAAATGGAGATGTGATTGAAGGAACATGGAAAAAGCCATCAAGAACTGAGAGAACGATATTTTATGATAATGCTGGTCGCGAAATTAGTTTTGTACGGGGGTTAATTTGGATTGAGGGAATGCCAAAGGCAAATGACATTGAGTACTAAATTGTGTTATATATATTACACAATTATATAAATAATATATAAAAAAGATTTTTCTGCCCAGAAAAACTATGGCAGACTTAAATGATTTTATAACTTCAAAAGTAAGAGTAAAAATATTAGAACTATTTTTTTCTAATGTAACTGAAATGTACCATGTTAGGGGGATTGTTCGTGAGGTGAAGGAGGAAATAAATGCAGTTAGAAGGGAACTTGCCAGACTTGAGAATGCAGGAATAATTAATAAAGAAGCAAGAGGAAATAGAATATATTATTGGGTTCGCTCTGATTATCCGATGCATGATGATTTACTCTCAATTATTAGCAAAATTAAAGGTTTAGGAGCATCGATTATTGCAAGTAAAAATACGATTGGTAAATTAACATTTGTAATGTTTTCAGGGAGATTTGCTCGTTTTAAGGAGAAAAAGAGAGAAGATGAAGTTGATATTTTAGTGGTTGGCGAGATTAACCTTAGTGAAATGGCGACTTTAATTCGAGTTGAAGAATCAAAGCGTGGACAAGAGATAAACTATACTGTGATGAGTCGGGAAGAGTTTGATTTTCGTAAGAAGAGGCGAGACCCTTTTTTGTTGGGTGTATTGGCTGGAAGTAGGGTAATGATTGTGGGAGATGAAGATAGTTTGGTGGCGTAGAGAATTTTTTTTGAAAAGTCATGCATATTAATCTTAGTAGAAGACTGTTATTAATTGGAATTGTATTTTTTGCGGCTTTGTTTGTCAGTATGCCTGCAGAAGTTAAGTTGGGAGCAGCGGTTTTAAAGCGACCAAATGTGGATATCCAGATTGGAAACTTTTCACTTCAGAGAAAGTTTGATTTAAAGATGGGACTGGACTTGATTGGAGGAAGCCATTTGGTGTTTGAAGTCGATGACAGCAGTTTTTCTGAAAGTGAAAAAACAAAAGTGATGGACGGCTTAAAAAGTGTGATTGAGAAACGAGTGAATTTGTTTGGAGTATCAGAGCCCAATGTTCAGACCTCTGTATTTGAGGGCAAGGATAGAATCATTGTTGAGTTGCCTGGAGTTAAGGACACTAAAGAAGCGATAGCGCTTGTGGGAAAAACAGCCCAGCTTATTTTTGTTGAGGTAAAAAGTGAGGAAATAGAAGGAAAACAAGTAGAAGTGCTTTCAGTCACTGATTTAACAGGTGCAGATTTAAAAAGCGCCGATGTTGGTTTTGATCAGGTGAGTGGAAAGCCAATAGTACTTTTGGATTTCCGGCCTGAAGGTGGGAAAAAATTTGCAGAACTGACCAAAAGAAATATTGGCAAGGCTTTGCCGATTATATTGGATGGCGAGGTTGTTTCTGCACCTGTTGTTCAGGCAGAAATTGTTGGAGGAAGTGCACAAATTACGGGTGATTTTACTTTAGAAGAAGCAAAAAATTTGGTGATTCAGCTTAATGCTGGTGCATTGCCTGCATCAATTAGTTTGGTATCTGAGCGATCAATCGGTGCTTCTTTGGGTCAAGAAGCAGTAAAGGCTGGAGTGAAAGCAGGTGCAGTTGGAGTGATGTTGGTTTTTGTGTTTATGATAATTTTTTATGGAAAAATGGGTTTGGTGGCTGATTTGGGCTTAATAGTCTTTGGGGCAGTGACGCTGGCTCTTTATAAGTTAATTCCAGTTGTTTTGACGCTTCCTGGAATTGCAGGTTTTCTATTATCAGTTGGGATGGCGGTTGATTCGAATATCTTAACATTTGAGAGATTTCGTGAAGAAAAAGAAAAAGGAGTAAATTTGATTTGGGCTCTTGAAACTTCATTTGAGAGAGCGTGGGACGCAATCAAAGATGCAAATATTGCGACTTTAGTAACAGCTTTTATTTTGGCAAATCCATTTGATTGGCCAATTCTTCACACGTCTGGGCCAGTTCGTGGTTTTGCAATTACACTTGCACTTGGTATTGGAGTAAGTTTGTTTTCAGGAATCTTTGTATCAAGAAATTTACTAAGACTTTTAATTAGAAGGGAAAATAAGTAATGAGAAACTTTAATTGGTTAAAGTACAAAATGATTTACTTTGTAATTTCTGGTTCCCTTATTGTTATGGGTATTTTTAGTTTATATAAGTGGGGAATAAGCTTGGGAGTTGATTTTGTGGGCGGAAGTTTAATTGAATACGATTTGAAGACAAGTATTTCGTCTGATGTTTTGAAAGAGACAGTTGAAAAGGAAGGAATAGATATTGTATCAGTGCAAAATATTGGGAAGGAAAACTATCTTTTTAAATTTAGCGAGATTACAAATGAGCAAAGAGAAAAAATCAGTGTGAGTTTAAGTCAGTTAACTGGCGAGACGGTAAATGAAGCGCGGTTTGAAAAGGTTGGTCCTTCTCTGGGAGCTGAGCTTATCAGAAAAACAATTTACGCTTTGATAGTTTCGGCAAGTGCAATTTTATTGTGGGTGGCAATCAGTTTTAAAAGTTTTAAGTTTGGGGTTTCGGCAATCTTGGCAATGTTTCATGATAGTTTTATCTTAATTGGATCGTTTTCTTTATTTGGTCATTTTTTCAGTGCTGATGTTGATTTTTTGTTTATCACTGCACTTCTTACAACTTTATCGTTTTCAGTTCATGACACGATTGTGGTGTTTGACCGGATACGTGAGATAAACAGAAAACATGGCGGGGAATTTAGTGAGGTCTGCAACAGGGCACTAAGTGAAACAATGAAGAGGTCGATAAATAATTCAATTACGATCATATTGATGTTATCTTCGTTAATTGTTTTGGGTGGTAGCTCGATTTTTTGGTTTGCAATTGCTCTTTTGGTTGGGACAGTACTTGGAACTTATTCTTCACCTTTTGTGGCAGTACCTCTTCTTGTTGCTTGGAATAACTTGAGAAAGAAATAAACCTGTTTTTAGGTTTTCGAGTTATTGATTCTAGCAAGAAGTGCGTCTTTTTCGTTGGTAAGGCGTTTGGCAACAACTTCTTTATAAAGCTCTTTGAGAATCAATCCGATTTTTGGTCCTGGTTTTATATTTTTTTCTTTCATGACATCAAAGCCGGTGATTTTTAGATCGCGGATGGTAAAAGGCTGCTTTTGAACTTCAACCAGTCGTTTTTTAAAGTCTTCAGTTCGCCATGATGTTTCTTTTGAACCACTACCCAGCCTGTCGGCACGTCGCAACTCAAGCATATCATCAAGATACTCGGGCGTAACATTTCGAATAAATCGTCTGAGCGCCGAGTCGGTCTGATGTTCATCAACGGTAAATTGGTGGTATCGAACGAGCCTAATGAGTTTTTCTGATTGTTTTTTAGAAAGGTTTAGTCTTTCGGCAATTCGTTTGGCAATTTTAGCACTGACAATTTCATGATTGTAAAAGGTTGTAACATTATTGGCTTGTTTTTTGTAGGTTTGTGGTTTTCCAATATCATGGATTAGCGTAGCAAAGCGAGTAATTACGTCGGGGGACTCACATGCTTTAAGAGACATTAAAAGATGGGTGCCGACATCGTAGATATGATGTCTTTGGGGTGAGACTTGGTCGACGCCAAAGGTCTTTTCAAGCTCAGGTAGAATATGACCAAGAAGTTCGGTTTCGCGCATAATATTGATTGCAGAAATTGGACTTGGGGACATAATGATTTTGAAGAGTTCGTCTCTGACTCGCTCTTTGGCGATTTTGTTTATCAGAATAGCGTTTTCTTTAATTGCTTGTTTTGTTTTTTCTTCAATTCCAAATCCTAGTTGGGCTGAAAAGCGAATGGCTCGCATCATTCTAAGGGCGTCTTCTTGAAAGCGTTCAAATGGGTCATTTACTGCTTTGATTGTTTTTGCTTTGATATCTTTTTGGCCATGAAATGGATCGATGATTTTATCAAAATCAAGTTTATCTTTAACAAAAGGGATTGCAATGGCATTTATGGTAAAGTCGCGTCTTTCAAGATCTTTCTCAATGGTTTTACCCCAGGAAACATGGGATGGACGCCTAAAATCTTTGTAATCAACTTCGGTTCTAAAGGTTGTAATTTCGTGTGGTTTGGAATGATCTTTGTTGGTACCGGGAATTCCGACTGTGCCAAATAGGTTATCGTAGAAGCTTTCTGGAAACAGAGCCTGGATTTCTTTGGGAGTGGCGCTAGTTGCAAAGTCCCAGTCTTCAATTATTTTTCCCATGATTGCATCACGGACAGCACCTCCGACAAGATAGATATGAAAACCTTGAGAGGTGATTTTTTCAAGAATTGATTGAACGTCTTTTGGTAAGTTTATTTGCATCTGTTATGTTATATATTATACGCAATGAAGGATAGAAAATGGGAAGTATTAGGTAAATTGGGTAAAGGAAAAAATAAAGTTGGTGATGTTTTGGAAGTGATTTTTGAGAATCGTGGTTTGAAATCTGAAAAAGAGAGGGGTGAGTTTATGAATTCTTTTCACCCTAAAGACTTAGATTTTCATGAACTGGGCTTAAAAAAAAGCGGGATTTTGGCGGCAGTGAAAAGAATAAAATTGGCCAAGGAAAGGGGGGAAAGCGTGATTGTTTATGGTGATTATGATGCTGACGGAATATGTTCAACTGCAGTTTTGTGGGAAGCGTTGTATGTCCTTGGTCTTAATTGTTTACCTTTTATTCCAAACAGATTTAATGATGGGTATGGAATAAATCTGAAGAGTGTTGAGAAAATATTAGAAAATAATTCTGATTTGAAGTTAATTGTTACAGTTGATAATGGAATAACGGCCAACAAGGAAATTGAGAAAATCAAAACAAAAGGTATAGATGTTATAGTCTCTGATCATCACCAACAGGGTGAAAAGTTGCCAAGGGTAAGCGCTATTGTTCATTCACTCAAGCTTTGTGGATCGTCGGTTGCTTGGATATTGGCGCGTGAGCTTTACCGTGAGTTTGAGAAAGAGAAATGTATTGATAATGGTCTTGATTTGGTGGCAATTGGTTCTATTGCCGATCAGATGTCTTATGTTGGTGTGAATAGATCATTTATAAAATGGGGGCTTTTGAGTTTGCAGCAAACTTCTCGAGTAGGTTTGTTGGCTTTAATAAAAAGTATGGGTGTTGAGAGAGAAAAGATAAGCAGTTACACGGTTGGGTTTATGATAGCTCCAAGATTAAATGCAACGGGGAGAATGGATACTGCCTTGGATTCGCTACGGCTAGTATGTGCAAAGAATATAAAAAAAGTTGAGGAGTTGACAATTAACATGAATAAGAAGAATCAAGAAAGGCAAAATGCAGTTCTTGAATCACTTGAGTTGATAAATGGAAAGAAGAGGAGTGTTCCTCAGGACCTTGTTTTTGTGAGTGATCGGAAATTGCATGAGGGAATCATAGGGCTTTTGGCTTCAAATTTGGCAGAAAAATATTTTTTACCGGCAGTTGTGGTATCAGTTGGAGAGGTGTATGCGAAAGGATCAGCAAGGTCAATACCTGGCGTGAATATTATTAAGGCAATAAAAGAATTAGATAAATATTTAATTGCGGGCGGTGGTCATCCAATGGCAGCTGGGTTTACAATAAAAACAAGTGATATTAAACCTTTTTCTTTAAAATTAACAAAGATTATTAAATCTTTGTTGACACCAAATTTGAAAGTAAAAAAAGTGTTAATAGATCTTGAGGTGGGATTTGATCTGATAGATTGGGACCTTTTTTCGTCTTTGGAGAATTTGAGTCCGTTTGGAATTGATAATCCAAGTCCGGTTTTTTTGACAAGAGATGTGGAAGTTTTGGAATTTAAAAAAGTTGGGGAAGGCGGGAAACATTTAAAGCTTAAGGTAAAACACTTTGGACGAGAGTATGATGCGATTGGTTTTGGGTTGGGTGAAAGAAATGATTTAGGTGACAAGATTGATATTGTTTATAGTCTTGAAAAAAATACCTGGAATAATCGAGAGAGTTTACAACTTAAGATAGAGGATATTAGAAAGTCAGAGGAGTTTTTGAAAAGTTGGGATAAAGAAATATATGGAGAGAGAATTTAAAAACCTTCTTAAGGAGGCAAAAAAAGCTGGGATAGAGATTAATAATATAAGAGAGGCTTTTGAATTTGCTAAAGTGGCACACGAGGGACAGAAGCGGTTAACGGGTGAGGATTTTGTCTATCACCCTTTGGAGGTGGCAAAAACAATTATTAGCTGGAAACTTGATAATGTTTCGGTAATTGCGGCACTGCTTCATGATACTGTTGAAGATAACCCAAACGTAAGTTTGTCGGAAATTGAACAGAAGTTTGGACATGAAGTTTGCATGATTGTAGACGGGGTTACAAAAGTGACCGATATTCGACTTCGAGGTAGTAAAGAGGAACAATTTACTGAGAACTTACGAAAGATGCTTTTAGTAATGGCAAAGGATTTAAGGGTTGTATTTGTAAAACTTGCTGATAGGTTTCATAACATGAAGACTTTGTATGCATTGTCGCTTGCCAAACAAAAAGAAAATTCTCTGGAAACTTTAGAAATTTACGCGCCTTTGGCTGAACGGCTTGGGTTTGGAGGGCTAAAAGGAGAGCTTGAAGATTTAGCGTTTAAGTATGCTTATCCGAAGGAGTTTAATATTCTTTTGAAGGAATCACATCCACACATGAAAAATGCTTATCATGATGTGGGATTGATGAAAACTAACTTGAAGCTTAAGTTAATGGCGGAAGGTTTGAAAGTTGATGTTCACGGAAGAAAAAAACACCTTTATTCGCTTTGGAAAAAATTGCTTAGAGACGAAGTTGGCGGTGATTATACAAAGATTAATGATATTGTTGCTCTGAGGATTTTGGTTGAAGATATTTCAGCGTGTTACAAAGCGTTGGGTTTGGTGCATAGTCTATATAAACCTGTTCCTTATATTGGTATCTCTGATTTTATTGCTCAACCCAAACCCAATGGCTATCGATCGATTCATACAAAAGTCTTTGGGCCGAGGAAAAGAATAGTGGAGGTGCAAATCAGAACACAAGAAATGCACAGAGAAGCTGAGTTTGGTGTTGTTGCACACTGGGCTTATTCTGAGAGGAAAGGTAAGATGAATAGTGACCATGAACTTGAGAAAAAAGGTGTGGTGGTGATTCCCAAATTATCGTGGATAAGACAACTTGTGAGATGGCAAGAAGAATTAAAAGGCACAAAAGAATTTTTAGAAGCTTGCCGGTTTGAGGTTTTTCAACATAGAAATTTCATTTTTTCTCCAAAAGGAGATGTTTTTGATTTGCCACTTGGTGCGACTCCGGTTGACTTTGCTTATGAGGTACATAGTGATTTGGGGGACTTTATTAAGGGGGCAAAAGTAAATGGAAAAGTGGTGCCTCTTAGCTATCAGCTAAAAAGTGGTCAGCTTGTGGAAATTATTAAATCAAAAAATAAAAGAAAGCCAAGTCGTGACTGGTTGAGTTTTGTGGTGACAGGAACGGCGAGAAGGAAAATAAAGCGGATGTTGACTTTGGAAAGGTAAAAAGTATGATTAGCTTGAAATGAAGGAACGTGGGTTGGGGATGGAACCAGACTATTTACCGCAACGTAAGCGAGGGGCAGAGATTCTGCCGGTTGGAATTTTGAACCCAAGATTAAACCTTGAAATTGATGTATATACTTCAGCTGGTGAGCATTACCATGCAGTGGTTGTTGGTGTGAAGGGGAAGAGGGGTGATACAAGTTACTTAGTAAAGCGAGAGGATACAGGGGAAGTGTGTTCAATAGGGTTTGGAACAGCAGTTGAGATTAAGCGAAAGTAAGAGTTTTTGATTATTTATTTAAATTGATTTTGAATCTGCTTACTATATAATTAAAAAATGGAAAGAACACTGGTTTTAACAGTTGGTGAAAACTTGCAAAAAGAAGTGAGGTTTCTTGGATGGGCACAAAAGGTCCGAGATCATGGTAAGATGGGATTTATTGATTTGAGAGATAGAAGTGGTGTTGTGCAGTGCGTGGGACAAAATTTACCAAAAGTTACACCAGAGAGCGTTATTGAAATAGTAGGAAAGGTTGTAGAGCGACCAGAAAAACTTATTAATCCTAATCTTGCGACAGGAAAATACGAAATTCAAATTACAACAGTAAAGGTAATTAGTGGCTGCGGGGAGTTGCCAATTCCTCTTGAAACTGATGGATATGAAATTGAAGAGCCTGTACGTATGAAATACCGGTATTTGGATTTAAGAAGACAAAGGATGACAAGAAATATACGTGTGAAGAGTGATGTAATGCGTTTTATTACTGATTGGTTGGGAGAGCGAGATTTTGTGGAAGTTGAGACTCCAATACTGACAAAAACAACACCCGAGGGGGCTCGTGATTTTATTGTTCCAAGTAGGCTGCAGAAGGGAAAGTTTTATGCTTTACCGCAAAGTCCACAACAATATAAACAGTTATTAATGGTAGCAGGTTTTGAGCGTTATTTTCAGATGGCAAGGTGTTTTCGTGACGAAGATCCAAGAGCAGATCGTGCGTATGGCGAGTTTACTCAGCTTGACATTGAAATGAGTTTTGTGAATCAAGAGGACATTTTGAAACTTACAGAGGAATTATTTACTCAATTAGTGAAGGAATTATTTCCTCAGAAAAAAATTACTCAATTTCCTTGGCCAAGAATTTCACATCACGATGCAATTGAAAAGTATGGAAATGATAAGCCTGATTTACGAAAGGATAAAAAGGATCCTGATGAGCTAGCATTTGCATGGGTGGTTGATTTTCCTTTGTTTTCCGAGCAGAGCAAGGACGATTATTTCCATGGATCAGGTAAGGCAGTATTTGCACCAAGCCACCATATGTTTACAGCTCCGCATCCTGAAGACGTTGGGCTTTTAGATACGGATCCTTTGGCAGTAAGGGGACTGCAGCACGATCTAGTTTTGAATGGATTTGAGGTTGGTGGAGGAAGCGTCCGAATACACGATCCTTTGGTTCAAAGAAAAGTATTTGAGTTGATTGGATTTACAAAAGAGCAAGAAGGACAGTTTGAGCACATGTTGACAGCTTTTAAATATGGAGTTCCTCCACATGGAGGAATAGCCCCTGGACTTGACCGGTTTATCTATGTGTTATTGGGTGAATCTAGTATTAGAGAAGTGATGGCTTTTCCAGCGACAGCTGGAGGATTAACCGCGGTAATGGATGCCCCAAGTGGCGCGACAAAGGAGCAACTTACTGAACTGGGAATAAAGTCTTTGTAAATAATAGTTTGGATTTTCACAAAAATGATTTTTTGGTTTGCAAAAAAATACTTGACACTTTTGGTGTTGGCTTTAATTGTTGTTGTGACTTTTGTGGTTGCAAGTTTACCAGCAAGAAAGCCGATTGTGGTTAATCAGAAACTACTTGATTTTCAGGGATCTGCGCTTCCGGTTTTGAAAAACGCTACATTTCCAGTGTTAACTAGTCGTGGTGTTTTAGCAATTGATCTTGATTCGGCAGTAAGTTTGTATGAAAAAGAACCGGATGCGGCACTTCTTCCTGCATCAACTACTAAAATTATGACTGCGCTGATTGCCTATGACTATTATCCAATGAATACAGTTTTAAGCGTGAGTGGAGTAAAGATCGAAGGGCAGAAAATGGGGCTAAGTATAGGAGAGAAAATTAGTGTTGAGAATTTATTGGATGGGCTTTTGATTTATTCAGCAAATGATGCGGCTGAGGTGTTGGCGGGATCATATCCTGGAGGTAGGAATGCTTTTGTAAAAGCAATGAATCTGAAAGCAAAAGAACTTCATTTGGCAAAAACTGAATTTAAAAATCCGACTGGTCTTGATGATTATGGTCACAGATCATCGGCAAGAGATATATTGCATCTTGCGCAGATTGCAATGCAAAATCCTAAGCTATCCCAGATTGTGGCGACAGAGAACAAAACAGTGAAAAGTGTTGATGGGGGAAGAGTACACAACTTGCGCAATATTAATGAGCTTTTGGGAAAGGTGCCTGGTGTGTTGGGGGTAAAAACTGGTTGGACAACGGAAGCAAGAGAAAATTTGGTGACTTATATTGAAAGGGATGGACATAAAGTAATGATTGCAATGCTTGGCAGCCAGGATAGGTTTGGAGAAACTAAAGAGCTTATTGAGTGGATATTTAGTTCTTACACTTGGACTGATGTGGCTACTCTTCGTAATACTCGCTTGTGACAGCGGGAACATATGCCCAGAAGTCGCGGTCTCCCCTAAAGACAAAAATTGGTTGATAGAATTGACTTTGAATATTCGGATCAAAGTAGGCGAGTGTTATTTCACGGATGGTGACTTTTCCATCTCTGTTTAATCCGAGATTTGAGATATATCCTTTACCTGCAATTAGATCATCATATGCTTGTTGTGCGGTCTTTATTGGGTAAGTTTCGATTTTAGATTTTTCAATTGGATAGTAATGATATTGGGAGGCAATCACGTCTTGAGATCCGCTAACAATTGCCCAGATGTTTGCAGTATCGGGATTTGGGGGAAGGCTAAGATAGTTGAGGGGATTTTTTTCATCACCAAGATTAATTGGTTCTCTAAAAAGATTGACCTTTATTAGATCTGCTTCTGACAGAGAGATGGCGCTGACAAGGTTTTGGCCTTCAACTTTGAGAAATTCGTGCGTGACGGTGCCGTCCTCAACATCTTCTGGTAGTGAATTGCCTTTTGAAAGAAATGACTTTGCTTTTGAAGTGGCTACGTCAGGTGTTGGTAGGGTGGTTTTGATTGGTGTTGGATCTGCGGCAAGATTGTAACTTGTTGAGAAGGTTTCGGTGACAATATTTATTTCCATTGAGGATGGTATTGTGGGATGGAGAAATTTATAAAGAGTATCTGAAAGTTTTAGTGGGATACTTCCAAAACCAAAAGCTTGAGCTTTGGTGATGGCGCTGTCGGCCGAGCTTATGCTGATTGAAGCTTTGGGCATTAAGTAAACCGGCATTGTTTCGGGAAACTCCGGAAAAGTGCCGGTTGGTGTTTCAATTTTATATTCCAATGGTGGAAGTTCGCTTGTGACTTCGGGAAAATTAATTGTAGGCAGAAGATTAAATCCGACGGTGGGAGGAGGTGGAGGAGGAGGGTTGAGACGTTTGTAGACGGAGATTGTTGAAAGCAGGGCTGCTCTAACTAGGATTATTGAAATAAAGCCATATAATCCCCAGCGAAAAGATTTTCGAGTGGTAACAGCGATTTGAGTGAGACTTGCCATGTGATATTTTAAGTATATCTTTAAGTTTGGTTTGAATTCAATTGTCATTGTGGAATAAATGTAGGGATTGTACAATTCACTTAAATGAAGAAGATTGTAAAAACTCGTTTTGCGCCTTCACCAACAGGCAATTTACATATTGGTGGAGTAAGAACGGCACTTTATTCCTATGCTTTGGCTAAAAGTAACCCTGGTGGTGTGTTTATTCTGAGGATTGAAGATACTGACCGCAAGCGTTTGGTGGAGGGATCAAGGGAAAAAATTGAGTCGGCGCTTCAAGTGCTGGGCTTAAATTGGGATGAATATTTTGTCCAGTCAGAAAGAGTAAAAAGTGGAGTTTATCAAAAAGCCGCAGAGACGCTTTTGACTAAAGGAGTAGCTTTTTATTGCGATTGCAAACCTAAGAACGCGAAAAAAGAGGGTTATACAAAGGTGTTGCGGGATCCTTGTCGTGACAAAGGTCTTACTAAAGGAGCAATTAAGCTGAAGGTTCCAGATCATGAAAAAGTGAGCTTTTTTGATTATGTGATTGGAAAGGAAATTGCTTGGGATACAACGACAATTCAAGACCCAGTTCTTTTAAAGTCAGATGGTTTTCCTACTTATCACCTGGCAGTGGTGGTTGATGATTGTGAGATGGGTATTACACACGCTCTTCGTGGTTACGATTGGTTGCCAAGTACACCAATACATTTACTAGTTTATAAATATCTTGAATTATCGATGCCAGAAATAGGTCATTTAACTGATATTCTTGATCCTGATGGGGGAAAATTATCAAAGAGAAAAGGAAGTGTGTCATTTGACGACATGGTTTATGTGGATGGGTATTTGCCAGAGGCAATGCTTAATTTTGTGATGCTTTTGGGTTGGGCGCCGAAGGATAACAGAGAATTTTTTACGCTTCTCGAGTTTGTTGAAGCTTTTGATCCGAAAGGTTTTCAAAAAGCAAATCCGATTTTTAATAGAAGTAAATTGGATTGGTTTAATAGTCAATATATTGCAAAGCTTTCCGCTAATGATTTGTTTGAACGATTAGAGCCATTTGTACCTAAAGGGCTTGGAAGTGAGCTGATAAAAAAAATTATTCCGCTTGTGAATACTAGGATGAAGAGATTATCAGAGTTTTCCACTTTGACAAGTTTTTTTGTGGATGAGCCTGAGGTTTCAATGGAACTATTTAGTGATAATTACCAAAACCACTTAAAAAGTACTTTGGCTGTTTTTGAGCCAATTGGGGAGTGGACTTTGGAAAAAATTAATAGTGAACTTGAGGCTGAGATAGCAAGGAAAAATTATCAAAAGGGCAAGTTTTTTATGGATCTTAGGGCGGCGATTACGGGTGTCAAAATTACTCCTCCAATTAATGATTCAATTGCTATTTTGGGAAAAGACAAAACAATTGCTAGAATAAGAAAGATAGTGAGTTAGTAACTTAAAGATTTTTTTGACAAAATGGACCAAACTGCCAGAATACGAAAACCGATTGATAGTGAACAATTAAGACAGAAGTTGAAACTTAAAAAACTGGCTGTGCAGGATAGTTTGCAATCAAAGCACAAGAAGGCGATGGATTTTTTGAAAGAAAAACAATTTGACCTGAGTCTGATCAGGGAAAAATCGGCAAAAATGTTGGGTGCTGGGGCATTAACAGGAACACTTCTTTTAACACCGGCGATAGATTTTAAAAAGTTGCCAATGCCTCACAAATTGCTTGCGCAGGCAGAAGTTGGGATAAGTGAGACCCTGAAGAGTTCGCAGGAGTCCTTACTCCATGAATTAAAGCAAATTTTACCAGAGAAAGTATCTCCACTTGAGAGAGAGCAGGAAAAAACACTGGAGAAAGTAATTGAAGAGAAAGTGGGGGTTAAAGCCAGAGCTTCACTTGAGGGTGAGCATTTAAATACAACATTTGGACTTATAGGTGCTGAACAACACCTAAAGCGATATCCAGGGGACGATTTGGGACAACATATTCCTGGAGAGAGCGATTATGGAGCAGAAAATCCACAAGAGATATTAAAGGAAGGAATTGCTCCAGGACTTGGTGCCTGGGGTTATTTTGCTAATTCAAGGCAATCACTTGCACCTGATTTAGTTGAGACGGAGAGATGGTATGCGGTTGTGCAAACATTGTATTTGCCTGACTGGGGAAGACGGCAACCTTATTTGAGGGATTGGTATAAATATAGAAAGGTGTTAATTGTGAATACTGATAATGGCAATGCGGTGGTTGCTGCGATTGCTGATGCTGGTCCTGCAGCTTGGACAGGGAAGCATTTTGGAGGTAGTCCAGAGGTTATGGATTATCTGGGGGGAGCAAGGTATAAAAAAGGTCCGGTTCTTGTCTTTTTTGTGGATGATCCAGAGGATAATGTACCTCTTGGTCCTGTAGAGTATAATAGTAGAGAAATAAGTAAATTAATATAATATGTCAAAAGTTTTTTACGACCATTTAGTAGATTTAGATAAGGTGGAGAAATATATTAAAAAGATTGCAAAAACTCCTGAAGAGAGGGAAGAGCTTTACAGCTTAGTTGATGAGATATTGCATCACAAAATGCTTGGATGTGTGCTTGACAAGCTTCCTTCAGAACATCACGAAGAGTTTTTAACCCGTTTTTCCGAAAAGCCACACGATGAAGGGTTACTTGTATTTTTGGGAGAGAGGATAAAGGAGGATGTTGAGGAATTTATTCGCAGGGAAGTAAGAATGCTTGCTGGTGAGCTTTTATTGTTTGTGGAAGAAGAAACAGAGCCAAAAGTAAAAAAGGGAAAATAGGTTTAGCTTTTTTTGAGTAAAATACCGACAAAGGGAAGATTGCGAAATTCTTCGTTCAGATCAAGACCATAGCCAACGACAAATTCATCTGGAATGTCAAAGCCAACATAATCAAGTTTTGCATTTGTTTGATTGCGAGATTCTTTGTTAAGGGCAACGCAAACCCGGACTGATGCAGGATTTTGGGCATGAGCAAGTTTTAATAGCCATTCGAGCGTGATTCTTGTATCGGCAATATCTTCTACAATAATAACATGTTTTCCTTTGATATCTGTATCAAGCCGGATGGTTTGTTTTACTTCACCTGATGAGTCAGTTTTTGATCCATAACTTGATGTTCCAACAAAACCAATTTTGACAAGTTTGGGACTTCTTCCGCGTTCTAATCGGTCGGTGCCGAGTTCGCGGGAAAGGTCGACAAGAAAGACGTTACTTCCTTTAAGAACACCAATGAGAATTAATTCCTGGTTTTTATAATCAGCGCTTATTTGATCGGCAAGTTCTTTAACCCGATTGGCTAATTGTTCGGGAGAAATGAATACTTGAATTTGATTGCCTTCAATCTCGACTTTTGGAAGCTGGTTTATTACTTCGGCTTTTCGTTCTTGTTTCACGCAGTCATCTTAGAACAGAAGATGTTGAGAAGCAATTAGTATATTTGTGCTGAGAAAAAGAAAAATTTGTATAAATTTTTGACAAATACAGCCTTTTATCTTATAGTAAGGTTATTCGTTTACACAAATAGTTTTTATGGAGAGTGAGATGGGAAGGAATCTGTGGACTGAGAGTGGTAGTGGTTTTAATCTACTCAATGTGCTTATGTGTGAAATGGAAGTACCGGCGCAGAGAGCACATGATGCATGGATTGATACGAAGATGGAAGATTTGCGAAAGCCTGACAACCCGTTTCGAGGGCTGCCTCCTATTGGATCAAAATGGGATGTTCCTAGTGTAAAGCGAGTGCGAGTGTGTGATTTAACACTTGCGGAATGTGCGGAGCTTGGGTTGACATATAATCCTGAAGACAAACAGGATGTGTACCATAATTGGTTTCAGTCGTATGGTCATGTTTGTCAAGTGTGGCCGTCTGTTGCGGGTCGAAACATGCTCTGGATGTGTTCAACAATAAACGCGTTGTCTTATAAGTATGGACAGGATTTGAGCTTAAGGCAGCTGGAGAAGATTCTTGAAGGCGTCATTGATCCAGCGACTGACGAACATTTTCAGATGATTGAACTGCTTAATTACACTCAGCACACAAGTTGGTCTGGAGCAGCCTTAACTGCTGACGGGGAGAGGTATCCTGCATGTGCAGATCTTGCTCCTTATTCAGCGCTGGGAGGACGAGTTAAGCAAATTGACGAGATGGGATGCAAGCCTGCTGTTTTATACATCCTTGAAAGGGTTAGAAAAATAAAAGAGGCGATGGATAATCCTTAATTTTTAGACTTTTTCGCCGACAATAATACTAGTTGATCTCAATGGAGATAATTCTTCTTCATTGAGATCAAAATCTTTAACCCACTTATTTTTGAGAAAAGGAATAAGATAGCTTTCTTTGTAAAGGAGATTAAGGCCAAGAAGATTAAAAATTTGTTCATATTCCTCATGTGTTACTGGTATGTAATGCTCCTGGGCCTCCCTTTCCCAATTTTCAAGATACCAATACTTCAAAAGAAAATGATTAATTCTATAGATTGTGTTTAGTTTACCGTGATATTTTTCAAAATCAGGGATTTGTTTTTTGTATTTAGTGGCTTTGATTTTTGTAAGAATATTTGTGGTGTAAAGGTTTGAATTTTTTGTGTAGCTATTTAAGATCATGTCGCGGATAATGATGCGGCCATTTTTATTTAGAAGTTCGTGTGCATCTGCCAGGGCTTTAAGAACAGAGGAAATACCTTCGCCGTAGCTAAAGAATTCATGAAGCACGGAAATGAAAGTGACGACATCGAAACGTTGTGGTTCAGCAAGAAGTTCGCGCTGGTAAATGCAGCGAAAATAAAGATTTCGGTTAGTATTTTCGCGGTTGTGAGCTAGGCTAATAAAATCTGGGTTAATATCAATACCTAAGAAATTTGCATTTGGAAAGAGATTGGCGAGCTCTTGGGTCACTACGCCATCAGCGCAGCCAATATCAAGTCCGTTTTTAAAGTTTTCAGGGAAGTATTTAATAATTTTGAGTTTTTCTTGCAGGGGAGCGGCCAGGCGTTCAAGGTATATTTTTGAGTTTGTGATATTTTGCATATTTTAGGATCTCTATTTTTTAAAGTTGGTATAATAATTGTATACTGCTCTTGTCTTGGTTGGTAGATGAGAGACAAGAGAATAGATATTTGACACATAGTGTAACATGGACACATATAAACATATGGCTAATTATCCAAAAAAGACCTTTGATCATGCAGTGGTGGCTGTGGACACCGTGCTTTTTTCGATTGTGAAAGGAAAACTGAGTGTGTTTTTGCTTCAAATTAAAGACGATGTTTTTGCGGATAAATGGACTCTTCCTGGTGGGCTTGTGACAATGGGTGAATCTTTGGAGGAGGCAGTAGAGCGGCATTTATCGGGTAAGGCGGGAGTGGAGAGGGTATATTTTGAACAACTTTATACTTTTGGTAAACCTGATCGAGATCCTGGGGGATGGGTGGTTTCTGTTTCTTATATGGCTTTGACTCCAATTGTGATTAAGGATACAAAGATATTACTTGAGCGGTATAAAAGTAGTATGTGGTGTGATGTTGAGACTTTGCCTGAAATGGCGTATGACCACCGTGAGATTGTACATACTGGGGTTGAAAGATTGAGGGCAAAAGTTGGGTATACAAATATAATTTACTCACTAATTAAACCTGAATTTACATTGTCTGAACTACAGAAGGTATATGAAATTGTTCTTGGAAAGAGATTGGACAAACGAAATTTTAGAAAAAAGATTTTTAGTCTTGAGCTTGTTAAGAGCCTTGGTAAGACCAGAAAGGGTGAGCCGAATAGACCGGCAGAATTATATGAATTTACTTCAACAACTCCAGTAATAGTGGAAGTGCTTTAAAAATTGACTTTTGACTATTTTGCCCTATAATATATGTATTGCCAACTTGTTATTTTAAGGAGCACGACATGTCTGAAAGCATTCAAGTTTTTAGTGTGTTGTTGATTCTTGTAGTAGGTTTTTGGTTATTAAATTCGTCAGGGAGTTCTGTAACTCCCGATGAATATAACGACCAGCCGTTTCGCGGTACTGTTCCCAATATTCCTCGGGAGCATCATTATGGACCTCATGGGGTGCAGCGAGTTTGGGTTCCCTATTGTAGGTCGAGGATGAACAAGTTTGGTGTGTTCATTCCCGGACAGTTTGTTGCTTGGGAAAATGTGCCCCGGTGGGATTTTGATGAGCGGTTGGATGAGAATATGATCATGGCAAACAGTGAAGTTTTACGTGCAGTGCTTGATCAACTGGGTAACAGTGATCCGTATGACATCCAGGTTGTGATTGAGAACCGAGATGTGGTGGTCCCAAATGTGGTTGGATGGAAGATTGTAAAAAACTAAGTTTGGATGATAAATAGTCGGAAGAAAAATGAATTCTTACCGGCTATTTTTTTGACTAAAAAATATTGCGGTGTTGACAAGGTTTAGTAGATAGTGTATATTACACACAATGAACTTGAAATACGCTTGACTTTGTGAAATATAGGGTGTATTTTAAAGGGCTTTGAAATGTACTTTAACAAAAGCATAGTCATGGGGAATAATTTCCCGATATTGACTAATCAACTGACAAATATATAGGAAAGGACAAAAATAGAATGTTTAGTGGTGCTTGTGCATCAACAACCGGATCTGATCACATAAAAGTTGATAAACCGAACCAGGATGGAGCTTATTATTTTGAGTTTCAGAGAGGTAGTGATGTTTATCGTATTGGATATGTGCTCGATGGTTGCTCAAGTGGCGATATGCCTGACTTGGGGGTACGCTATGCAAGACGTTTTATCAAAAAAACGATAGTTAAGGCGTTGGAAGATCAAATTGGGTTAGATCAAATTCCGGCACTAATCTTACAAAATATTGTTTCGGAGTTAATTCCTGGGCTGTGTAATTTATTGGCACAGGATGATGATGAAGCGTGTTTGGAGTTTATTGCTGATGATTTGCTCTTTACTTTACTTGGTTTTATCCAAGGGCCTAATGAAGTCGTTGTCTTTGCATATGGTGATGGTGTGGTGCAGATCAATGATTTTGTTGATTTGCGGTACCTTGATGATCGTTCTGACTACGTTGCTTATTTGGCAATTATGGACCATTTAACAGATGGACGTAGCTTGCCGAAGCAATGCAAAATTTGGGTTATACCCACTCAGCTTGTTGATAAGGTGGCTTGTTTTACTGATAGTTGGATTGAGGAGCAGAGTCTAATTCCCTTAATTTGGGGAGAGGATTTTACATGGTCGCCATATGCTCTTCAATTTTGGCTTAATACATGGGCAACCTTACCAATTCCAAGTAGAAGGTGGAATAGAACCCATTTTAGAGATGACGGATCGGTTGCCATACTGCGTCGTTTGTAAAAGAGCACTGGAGGAATAAAAAATGCTTCAGATATACGTTGCTCGAGTTACTCCGTCGGCCTTGGTTTCATTAGATGTTGATCGAGATAAGGTTGGTGAGGGTGCGAACGGAGCAGTATATGTTAAAGATGATAAAGCGTATAAGCTATATCATCCTCATGTGTTAGGCACTGGCCTAATTACTCGATTGCAAGATTTTTTGGCAAAACGGGTAAATCTACAAGTTGGAGTAGTAAAGCCTGAGAATTTGCTTTTAGGGAGCGATGGCAGGGTGGTTGGAATTGATATGCGGTTTTTGGGTCGAGACTACCATCCTATGTTTAAGTTGCGTGAACCTGAGTTCGTAAATAGGTATGATATAACTCCCTTGAAAGTGGCAAGGATTTTTCGGGCGGGATTACCAGTTCTTTCGAGTGTCCATAGCCAAAGGATGTGTGTGGGTGATCATAATGACAAAAACACATTTTTTAAATTGGCTGGTTCTGTGTTTGAGATTATTGATGTCGACTCATTTGCGTTTGATGCCTATGGTTCCCAGGGGCAGGAGTTTTATCTTGATCCGGGTTTATATGGTAAAGACCTTTCTTTGCCTGTGTTTGTACCTGGAAATGATTGGTATTCAAATGCAGTAATGTTGTATTGGAGTCTACTTTTGGAACATCCATATGGTGGTGTTCACCGACGCGTGAGAGATTTACTTATGCGTGCACAGCAGCGGATTACGCTTTTGGACCAAGAGGTAATTTATCCTTCTCAGTCTACAAGACCACCTAGTGTACTAAATGCTGATATGCGCCAAATGTTTGATATGTTTTTCAAACAGGGATGGCGAGGGCCGATTGAAGAGTCAATTCTTGATCGTTATATTAGCGATCTTGAGTTTGGTCGGATGCAGGTTGAACCACCCAAGAGGCGTGTGGCAAACGTATCAGGTGGATATCAGGCGACAGATTTGGTGGTCACCAGAGGGGTGATTGTTTATACAGCTGTTTATGATCAAACAATCTATGTTGTTGCACATGAGCAGCGAAAGGTTGTTTTGTATATTCGTCCAGAAACAGGCAACGTGCGAAGAATCGAGCTTTTTCCTGTTCAAAATGGAGCACGATACGGCTTGATGATGGGAACGAATCAGAAAAACGAAGAAACACTATATTTAGTTGTTAATCCTGAATACACACTGGATATACGATTTTATGCGGTTGACCAAAATGGTGCGACAAGAGTGAATTTTGAGCGTGAACTTCAGACGCAACCGTTTATGGGCAGCAGAATGGCAATTTTTCGGGTGTCGCGTAATTTCTTGTATATCATGGTGGGATCAGTTTTGACCGCGGTTTCGATTAAGCGCGGACAGCTTGCGAGTTATTCGTTGAGAGCACTACGCGAGAATCAGACCTGGTTTACTGTACCTGAGACTAGTGTTTCACCACGAGCGTTTGGATACTATCGATATGAAGGAGATCATGTGTTTTGGATTGTCACTGAAGACGGATATCGGGAGACTAATATTCCGTTTTTGGCGATTGATGAGAATCTAATTGATAGTTCAGCGCGGTTTGGTAAACAAACAATCATGCTACTCAGAAAAACCGAGCGTGGAGGACAGGAATCCATATATCTGGATATAATTGGTCTTGATGGCCGGGTAATAACGGGTGGACCGCCGGTTCGAGTATCGGGGCATATATACAACGAGATTCATGGTCGAGCATATGCCGAGGTGAATGATTCTACACTTGGTTTGATGGGTGTGGTTTTACATCCAACAAACGAAGGCGTTAAACAGGAAGTACCAGCTAAAAATACAATAAGTGATTTTCCTGGTAGTGAAGCATTTGTTGGTCCAGGGCAGTCGCTTAGGATGTATAGAGATGGAATTTTGGTCATTTCAGGACATGAAGTGACTTTGTTGACCTGATGGCTGGTTAGACAATATCGGGGAATTTAATCCCGTAAATGACGTTTTAATATTAAGGAGTAAGGAACAAATGGCACAAAGATCGAACCAAGACTGGAGACGTTTTCTTGATCCTAATACGACTGAAATGCCGACTGGCCGTGATCTGTATGAGGCTTTCCGAGATGGTGATCGCAGTCGGGTTAGTTTAGCAAGTCAAGACACGCGTAAAAAACACAAATGGGGTGTTGACTGGAACTTAGATTTCATGGAACCAGATGGTGTATTAGCGGTTCCGGGAAGTCGCAAAGCTTTGGGAATGTGGGTTGAGAGTTTGATGGATGAGGTTGATGAAGTTACAATGTTAACTTTGTCCTCGGACTTGCACCACCCGCTTCAGATTTTTTTCCCTACTTTGTGGATGTATGGAACAGGTCGCATGGCCGGACAGATGCTTCGCCCTTCGAATTTTGTGACGGGTGAGATTACCTATGTTCGTTCGGCAGATTTAGATTCCGGGCTAATTGTGCCGACATATGATCCTGATTGGCAGGATTATTATGTGCGGCAGCTTGAATCCAGTGGTGGTAAGACGCTGACCATTTACGACTTCCATTGTATGGAGGGATCGCTTGGTGCAGCTTTTGTTCCGGCGGTTCAAGTTGCAACGAAGTATTGGGAAGGTCGGCGTGGAGCGCGAGCCTCAGTGTGGTTTAAGGGTAATTTTTGGGGTACAGAAATGTATGCCCCGCAAGAAGCTGAAGTTCCGCATCCGCATGACACTAATTCTGTGATAACTGGTGTCTATGATGACCTGGAAGAAGCTGATGAAACAGAAATTGGTGGTCTTGCTGAAACACATTGTGTTTTGGAGTTTAATAAAAAGAATGTGAAGCGGTTTGAGAATCGGCGTCCTGAGGTGCTTGCAACTTTGACTCTGCGTCGTAGTATGACTGCTCCTATTCCTTATCCTGGATATGAACAGGAATTGGCAGCTAACTACCAACTGTTTGCTCAACACAACATTCGCGTGATTGACTAACAACTTTCGAGGTGTAGCAAGATTGTTTTATTTGCTACACTTCACTCTTTTTGTTTTTTTAGTGATTCAAGAGGTGAAAGAAAATGAGTACAGGAACGGTTCAGCCATTACAGCCTTTACCGTATGAGCCAGAAGAAATTGAACAAGTTTTGATTGCTTCTGGTATGCCTGCTGGGGCAGCTAGAACAGCATATCGGAATATTAGTCAAACGTCTGTTGCTTTGGCACGCGGGCAAATGCCTGATCGTGGTTTAAAGACATATGTGTTTAATAAGAATGATATGTCTGGTTCCATGCTGCGTGTGCGTCAAGATCTAATCAATGCGTATAACGAAGATTTTTTGGGAGGCCTCCTGGGAAGTAGTGAGCCTGATCAGATTTTTGTTAGCACATGTAATTTCAATGATAGTAACTACGCTAACTTTGTTCCTGATCCGGCTGACCCAGATTCACGAGCGGATCCTTTGCATTTAGTGCACGCTGCAATTCCTTTGTCGCGTGCGCCGCAACTGACTGACCAGATTTATGTTCCTGGTGGATTTACGCCTTTGTACGACAGCGAGCTTGCATTTTTAGCTGGTGTAATGGCGTATATTGAGAAGCTGTTGGCGAGGGGTGTTTCGATTCATCGTGTGATCACACTTTCTTCAACGGATGGACGTGAAGAAGGAACTGGTCACTATGTGAATCAGCCTGCTGAAGTAGCACCGGTAGTCCAAGCAATGCGTGACATGGGGATTTATATCCCAGTGTTTATTGGCTTTGGCGATCAAATGGGTTTTCGCCAGGTAGCGGTTGCAATGGGTTATGATCCTGACAATGTTTTGATTGCTGGGTCTGGCGCTTCTGAATACCGACGTGTTTTTGGTTTGGTAAGTCGTCGGTCAGTTGGTGTTAGTCAAGGTAAAATTACTCCTGGGAATAAGTTTCTCCAGACGTAATGGTTAATGCTTTTTGTAATGGGTGTGATTTTTTAATTTTCAAAGTCACACCCAATTTTTTTTAGAATAATTATTCCCTGAATACGGATATGTAAAGCCATACTGATGAGCTGTATACAGCGAATCAGGGATGAACATTTAAAAACAAAGGATGGATTAATTTGGCTAAAGATAGGTTTCCACTGGTTGCTCGTTCGGCACTTGATCTTGATTATTACACCCTGCCAATGCAGCAGTATATTTTTTACAATCACTCAGATGTTTCAGTCAGGTATCGTTTGATTGATCGAAAACAGACTGAATTTCCGCCTGGGTTTGCGGATATACTGGCTGATCAATTTCAACAAATGGGATCACTTCGGGTTGAGCCATACCAAATTGCTCATCTTCGGGCTAAATATCCTTATTTAAAACATGGGTATTTGGATTTTCTTTCCGAGTTTAGGCCTGATCCAAGTCGGGTACGTGTTTGGGAAGAAAATGGCAGACCTGAAGTTGAAGTTGAGGATTTGTGGTTTCGGGGTATTTGGTATGAACAGCCGTCAATGTATACCACTTCTGAACTTTTGTACAAAGTTGCAGGTATTCATTCGCCTAGTTGGGCACTTGATGAAGTTGAAGCAATGGGTAGGTTTTTTGAAGAACACAACATGTCCTTGACTGATTTTGGTGTTAGACGGCGTGAGTCGGCTGAATTTCAAAGTCAGGCGCTAGACAGGTTGGAGCGATTTAAAACATATAAAGGTACCAGCAGTGTCCATGACGGTATTATCAAAAACCATCGGTTGATTGGAACGATGGCACATCAGTTGGTCATGGTTCTAGGTGCTTTGTATGGTTACCAGGGCGCTAATCTTCTGATGATGCAAGGATGGATGAAGGAGTTTGGTGCAAGGCTTGGTACTGTTTTACCAGATGCCCTGACAACTGAAGTGTTTTTGCGAGATTTTTCATATTACTTTGCATCTGCGTTTGATAGTGTGCGTTGGGATTCGGGACTGGCAGAGGTTTTTACTGATCGGTTTGTTGATCATTTTCAGGGTTTGGGAATTGACCCGGCAACAAAAACTTTTATCTATAGTGATGGGTTGAATGAACAGAAGGCCTGGGCAATAGATCAATACGCTGAGTCTCGCGGAGTGGAAAAGCGCTCGTATGGCGTGGGACAGGCACTGATGAACCATACAGGCCATCCTTTATGGATTGTGATGAAGCCGGTTGCAGCAACAAGACCTGGTTGGCCCTGGATTCCTGTTGTGAAACTACCAGATGATCCTGGAAAAGTGACTGGAGATCCTGAAGTTGCAAGTGCAGTCGCAAAACTTTTGCAGGTGAATTGGTAAGATAATGCATAAAGCACGGAAAATGTTTAATAAACATGCTCCGTGCTTTTTTTGTTGGAAGAAATTATAATTTAACAAATGGAGAGAAATTATGGGGGAGTAATTTGGACAAATCACGCTCTGGAGCGGCTTAACCAGAGAAATATTACTCAGAGGGATGCGTGGGCAACTTTTCAACATCCTGATCAGAGTAGATATGCAAAGACAAAAGGGACTTGGATATTTTATAAGACATATGGAAATGAGAAATATGAGGTGGTAGGTAAGAAAAATGAACGGGGAGAGTGGATCATTATGACCGTTTGGTCAAGACCGGTTTATGGAGAGGAAAGAAAAGCGGTGGTACACGTTCCTTTTTGGTTAAAAATTCTTCGAAAGATATTTGGTGTGAGGTAAAAAAACATCGAGCTCTTTTTTTGTGAATTTGTGAGAGCTCGATTATTTGATTTATTAAACTTCCTGGCTTAATTCTTGGTACCGTGATTTGGGAGCATACCCACAAACAAGGTTTTCCAGATCTGTACCAAGAGTATCAACAAAAGAGTCATATCTATCGTTGTGTTTAAGATACTGGTAAACAGCCTGAAAAAAGCGCTTGGCTTCTTTGATGGAAAAGTTGATTTGGTACAACTTTGCCTGTTCGTCTTCGCCAAGATATAGGCGAAGAGTTAGGGTTCCTTTCCGGGCAATTTCATCAGCATCTCTGATAATTTCTTCGGCAAGCTTGTGCCTGCTTTGCGCTACCATGTTGGCAAGCGCGCGTAAACCACCAAGCTTTGATACCAGCTCGGGATAGGTGTCTTTTTGACTCATATAAACTCCGGTTTTTAGTTTTAAGTTGCTTTTTGATATTATACACTATTTACTTGTAAAAACCTATAGTTGTGGTATAATTTAGTAATCGTTCTGAAGTTTTAGTTTTCCTTAGAGGCTTTGATGAATTACAAAAAAGCCATGTATGCTAAAGCTATGGAGGATTTCAGGAATAATTTTGAATATTATGTAGTTGCCATGGAGGGAGATGAGGTTGTTATTAATTGTCCTCCGTTTATCCCTGTTTCAGGGAATGAGTATTACAAACAAGGTGGCATAGTGGAGTTGGTGTCCGAGATTTTGGGATGTCAAATGTATTTATGCCATCGGTTGGATCGTGAAACATCTGGAGTTTTACTTCTGACCAGTAACTTGGCCCATTATAATTACCTCCGGTTGAATTGGCATGAGTCGACACAAAAGCGTTATGATGCTGTTGTGATTGGACGGTGGGATCCGGCTGTAACATTTGCTGAGTTGCCGCTTATTAGTGATGAAGGGGAGAAAAAAGTACGAGTAGATTCTCGAGGCAGATGGGCTAAGACCTTTTTTTGGGTCAAGCAGGTTTTTCCGACTGCTGGTAGAAACGGTTTAAGCTGGATCGGTGCCCAACTCGTCACGGGTCGGAAACACCAGATTCGTGTTCATGGTGCGTATTTGCAACATCCAATTGTTGGGGATGAGTTGTATGCACCAGGGTGGGCAAGGAGCTTGCATCCAAGGCAATTGTTGCATGCCTCTGAGTTGACGCTAGATGTTCCTTGGAACGAACATCCTTGGATATTCACAGCAGGCTTGCCAGATGATTTTTCAGAATTTTTGGCAGGTTTGGAAAATGGAGCTTATGTTTGATTTCGAATGATATTTTTTATGAAGCCACAACTTTTTAATTAGAGTCTGTGGCTTTTTTGTTGATTTCAAACTCTTGTGAAGCGGCGGCGTTCTATTTCAGTTAGGTATTTTTTTCGAAGCCGCAGTGAAATGGGTGTAATTTCAAGAAGTTCGTCGCTTTCAAGAAAATCTAGTGATTGTTCAAGTGAAAGAGTAGTCGCTGGAGTGAGCTGGATAACACCATCTGAAGCTTTTGAGCGCATATTAGTAAGTTTTTTGCCTTTGCAAACATTTACTGCAATGTCTTCTTCTTTGGCATTAATTCCAATAACCATACCTTCATACACTTTAGTTGCAGGTTCGACAAAGGTAATACCTCTTCCTTGAGCGTTTCTTAGGCCATATGCAAGGGCTTCACCGGCTTCATTGGAAATAAGAGCACCGCGGCGCATTTTGGGTAGAGTTTGGCCCAAGCGGTCATAGCCAATAATGGTTGTCGTGAAGACAACTGTACCTTTAGTGGCGGTGAGAAGAATGTTTCTGACCCCTATTAGAGCTCTTGTCGGAACTTCATAGATAAATTCAACCTCAGAATCATTAAGTGGTGCCATTTTAATAAGTTTTCCTTGTCTTTTGCCGAATTCTTCGGTTATGACACCAACAAATTCTTTGGAAACTGAAATATAAACTTCTTCGATTGGTTCAGATTTAATGCCGTTTATATCTTTTATAATGACTTCTGGTTTGCCAACTTCCATTTCATAACCTTCTCGTCTTAAAGTTTCAAGAAGAATTGAAAGGTGAAGCTCACCTCTGCCTGAAATAATAAATTTCCCATTGCCAAGTTTTTGAAGTTTTAGACTAAGGTTGTGCTCAAGTTCTTTTTCCAGTCTTTCTTCAATTTGACGGCTGGTGACAAATTGACCTTCTCGACCAGCAAGAGGAGAGGTGTTGGGTCCGATGGTCATACTTATAGTTGGTTCACTGATTGAGATTGGTGGAAGTGGGGTTGGGTCAGAGGGGTCTGAGATTGTATCGCCAATTTTGACAATAGGGATACCAGAAAGTGAGACAATTTCACCACAAGAGGCTGTTTCTACCTCTTTTTTGGTTAGCCCTTCGTAAACCATGAGTTTTTCAACTGTGTAAATTTTTTGAGGATTATCACAGACAACTTTCATTCCCTTTTGTGCTTGGCCCTGGTAGATTCTGCCAATAATCAGTTTTCCAAGATGAGAATCATATTCAAGAGAAGTGACAGTCATTTTGAAGCTTCCGTCTCTGATTGTTGCTTCGGGAGTGTTTTTAATAATGGCATCAAGAAGAGGAATAATTGTGCCTGGTTGATCTGAAGTGTCGGGGAGAACTGAAAAGGCAACACCTTGGCGGCCAATAGCATAGACAACTGAAAAGTCGAGTTGGGCGTCGTTTTTGGCCAGATCAAGAAATAAACTTTCAATTTTTTGAATAACTTCCTGGGGTCGTGCATATTTTTTGTCAATTTTGTTGATGACAACAATGATTTTAAGCCCAAGTTCAAGTGCTTTTTTGAGGACAAATCTGGTTTGTGACATTGGTCCTTCTTGGGCATCTACGATAAGAAGAGCGCCATCTGCCATGCCAAGGGTGCGTTCAACTTCGCCTGAAAAATCAGCATGTCCTGGGGTATCAATGATATTTATTTTATAGTTCTTGTAACGGATTGAACAATTTTTTGCCAAAATAGTAATACCTCGTTCGCGTTCAAGATCACCCTGATCTAGAATTTGAGAGATTTGCATTTCTTCTTCGTTATCACGAAACACATGGCTTTGTTTAAGCAAAGCATCGACCAGGGTTGTTTTGCCATGGTCTACATGAGCGATGACAGCAATATTTATAATTTTTTCCATATATTTTTCCCACAGTATCTTTCAGACGAAGGATTAGTCGGGGGAGTTGTATTATAGCAGATAATAGGAAGAAAGAGAAGTAATTTTTAAGTGAATGCACTTATCTAACTGCATTGAGAACTTACTAAAATCATTGCAGTTTTTTGGAGTTTATTGAACAGTTAGCGCTCCTTTCATAAATGGATGTGGAGTACAGTGAAAAGGATATTCTCCTGGGTTTTCTGGTGCGGTAAAGGTAACTTTGTTTTTGTTACTAATTAGTCCTGTATCAAAAAGTCCGCTGTCATTTGTTAGGGTATGGCCAACTAGGTCGTTGTTTATAACAGTGATTGTTTCACCTGGTTTAACAGTAAGTTGGGAGGGATTATATTTGAAACCTGAGATTTCAATAATAGTCCCTTCTTGGTTGTTTATTGAGTTTTCTTGATTTTGAGTATTTGTAACTTGGGATTTGGGAAAGAAAAGGAAATAACTGCCTATTCCGAGAATCACAATAAGTATGGGAAGCACAATAATTAACAATTTTTTCATTTATCTGTCACCTCCTTTTTTTGTAACAACTTCATAGAGACGTCCTTCAAGAATATCAGCAAAGAAAAAGTTTTTAGTTTTGGAATCAATTTCTAGGCCAATTGGATTACCTAATTTATCATTTGCAGCTGTTGTGCGCTTGATAATTGATTCAAAGGTGATACTGGGTTGGCCTTCAATATCGGTAATTTTTCCAAGCAAAATTTCTTTTCCGGGCGTATTTTGGTTTGAACCGGTTTGTCCAAAAAGAGTCACAAGAAGACCTTTTGAATTGGGTAGCATTTTCATACCAGTAACAGTGCGTGGTTCAGGAAAGCGGTAAATAACGAGATCAGTAATTTTTGGATTAAAAGGATCTGGAATTGGTTTGGCAAGATCATCAGCGTTGCCTCTCCAGAGGAAATTTAGGGGTGTGGGACTTGATTTTAGGGCGAATTTGGCGCTAATGATGCGATCATATTTGTCAGGACCAGAGTCAGCAAATAAAAAGTTACCAGGTTCATCAAGATTGGGGGTAATAACATAGCTATTTCTGATACCAATTGCCTCAACCTTGGGATTTTCGGAATAAGGACGGGGGTCTTGGGGATTTAAGCCGTTTTCTTGAATAAGAATGACTTTTCCGGCTTCAAGGGATGGGTTTTGGGCATTTTCGGCTTTAAAGCCTTCACCAATGAGAAAAAGAAGATGGGGCTGGCCTTGATAATTAATGCCGATTCCATCTGTGATTTGGTGTGAAGCGGCACCTTCTATATTAGCTTCATAGATTAATTTTGGTTTTGTTCCTTTTAATTTTCCATTTTTTAGGGAAAGTTTGGTTTGGCTTATTCTATTTTGTGTTTTGCCTTGTCTGTCTTTATAGGTATAAAGAAGGAAAAGGTTGTTGTTTTTTTCAAACTCAGAGGAGAAAACTAAACCAGTAAGACCAGCTTCGTTTGGAGGAAAGCCTGGAAAATGGGTATCTATTTTGGTAACAAGATACGGGTCGCTTGACCAGGTGTCATTATTTATTCTCTCGTAAGCGAAGATTTCGCCAGATAACTGACTGACAAGAAGGTGTTTTTCGTCGGGGGTAAGCTTGACACGAGAGGGTGAGACAAGTTTGCTTGACAGGAGTTTAACTTCGTATTTTTCGGGATCAAGTGGTTCGTAGCTTATTCCTTGATAGATTTGATCAGCGGGAACTTGAGATGTGGGAGGAGTATAAAAGAGTAAGTCCTTGAGATATGAATAATTGATCATAAAAGCGATGATTGAAAACACAAGTAGAAAGAAGGAAATGGCAAGGATCTTTTTCATGTTTTTAATTATATATCTAAATTAGAAGCGAGAAAAATAAGGAGATTTTTAAAAAGAATTTTATTCTGCTAGAGCGCGTTTGATGGCATCACGAATATTTCGGCCGCGATACCAGCGTTTATAAAAGACAAGAGAAGGACCTTTGTAAGCACTATTTAAATAATGTTTGTTTACTTTACCACCTTTTAGAAGAAAATCTTTAATGATTTCTTCAAGTAAGATTTTATTTTCTATGGTAATAGTATACCAGATTTTCACTTAAATTGTTGGTGCAGTTTGTTTTTTTTTGGGAAAAAGATCGTGGTTGTTGGTATTATGATTTTAAATGGGTAAAGCAGTAAAAAATATCAAACTTAAAGATAATCAGATTATTTTCTTTTTATGTTCTTTTGCTGCTTTTATTCGTGCGCCTTTTTTATCTTTCTGGTTGGAGGATTGGGATAGTGTGCAATTTGCTCTTGGAATAGGTGAGTTTTCAATTATTAAACACCAGCCTCATCCACCAGGATATCCTTTGTATATTGTTTTGGCACGAATTTTGAATTTTTTTGTACAAAACGAAGTATTAAGTCTTACCTTTTTGAGTTTCTTTTTGGGAATTTTGGCGATTGTTCCTTTGTATTTGCTTAGTGTTCGAATGTTTGGCAGGGTTTCAGCTGTTGTTTCGGTAATATTATATATATTTATTCCTGTCAGTTTCGTTCTGTCAGAAATTGGAATAAGTAATATTCCAGGACTTTTTTTCTACCTTCTTTTTATTTACTTTCTTTATATAGATAAAGAAAAAAAACAATATTGGCCTTGGTTGGGGTTTTTTGGTGGACTTGTTTTGGGAGTTAGATTTACTGAGTTTTTGATTATTATTTCGCTCTTGGTGTTTGTGGTTGTCACAAAAGGTAAAGTAAGAGAATGGTTATCCACTGGTGCGATGTTTGCTTTTGGTGTAGGTGTTTGGTTTGTGCCAATTATTTTGACAACTGGTCTTTCTAATTACAAAATTGCTAATGCTTCGACTGTTGAGTATTTGGTTAGGCAGGGAAGGCTTGGTAGTGGTGTTTTTATTGAAAATGTACTGGTAGAAAGATTATCTAGTTTTTTTGAGCTTTTTTTGAAGGGATTTACACCAGGCTTGGCACTAATATTGTTGGTGGTAGTGTTTTTAACTTTCATGAATCGTCGTTTGTGGAAAGAGGAGCGATTTAGATTTATATTTGTTTGGTTTGGGGCATATTTTTTTCCTTTTCTATATCTCCACCTTCGCTTTTATTATGATTTACATTTGGTGCAGTATGTACTCCCGACACTTATTCCTCTAATTATGCTTTTTAGTTATTGGATGGGTGTTGTTGCAAAAAGAGGAGGGGTAATTAGGTCAATTGCCTTTGTTGGTTTGGGAGTTTTGATAGTTAATCTTGCTAGTGTTTCTTTAAAAGAAGTAGCGCTTCGTGCATGGAATACTCCACCAACAATCGCACCAGTTTTGTATGTTAGGGGGAGTTTACCTGTTGATGATACAACCATTGTGTCATCGTTTATTTATCGACAGTTTCAATATTATGCACCCGAGTTTCAGAATTATTATGGAGTTGAAAACATAAAAGGGAAGATTGATTCAAAGTACATTGTGATTGATAGTCCAACTTTAATTAATGAAATGCCATTTTTGGCAAAATACAAGCTTATAAAGACGAAAAAATTCGAAGAAGGTAACTTATATTTTTCTCGGTTAAAGGAAACTGAGATATTTATATTTGAGCGAGTTTAATTAACAAAAGTTAGGGCTGTTCCTTTTTTATCTGCTCTTCCAGTTCGTCCAATTCTATGAATGTAAGCTTCTTTGGATTCAGGTAGATCAAAATTAATGACATGGCTGACATTGGGGATATCAAGTCCTCTTGAAGCAACATCTGTTGCAATCAGGATTTGGATTTGGTCGCGTTTGAAGCGATCAAGGGTTTTGGCTCTTTGGCTTTGTTTTTTGTTGCCGTGAATTGCTCCTGCTCTGAATCCACGATTTACTAGTTCGTCAGAAAGACGTTGAACTCCATGTTTGGTACGTCCAAAAACAAGGACCTTAACAAAGTCTTTTTGGATGAGAAGGTCATGAAGGGTATCAATTTTTTGGTTTGAATCCCTGACACTGACTACTTTTTGGGTAACATTTTGGGCGGTATCGCTGGTTTTGACAGAAACTGTAACAGGATTTTTGACAAAACTTTGCAAGATTTGTTTTATATCATTGTCAATTGTTGCTGAGAAAAAGAGTGATTGACGAGTGTGGGGCAGAAGAGAAATAAGATATTTAATATCTTTGATAAACCCAATATCAACCATTCTATCTGCTTCATCAAGGACAACAGAAGAGAATTTACTTAAATTAACTGCTTTTGAGCGGATTAAATCTTGGATTCTTCCGGGTGTGGCAATAATAAAGTTAGGGTTTCTGGAAAGATCATTGATCTGTCTTCTCATGTTTTCTCCACCAATACAAAGGCATGAGTAAATACCAAGAGATTTTGAAAGAATAATAAACTCATTCCTGATTTGGGTTGCTAGTTCACGGGTTGGGGTAAGAATCAGAACTTTATTATTTCTGTCCTTTTGAACTTTGTTGATTAAAGGAATAAGAAAAGCAGCGGTTTTACCAGTTCCTGTATTGGCAATACCAACAAGATCGCGTCCTTCAAGGATGGGACCAATTGCTTGGTCTTGGATTGGGGTGGGGGATTTATATCCTTTGTCTTGAATGTTTCTTTTTAGTTCAGGAGAAAGAGAAAAATCAGCAAAAGAATGGGTAACAGCATACTCAGGTGCTTTTTCATAATGGTCTTGGGCAATATTAATGTTATTGATTAAATCAACAGGGTTAAAAGCTTTTATTCTTCTGGAAGAAGCGTTATTTGAACCACGATTAGATGAGCCATGGTTAAAGCGGCGGGGACTAAATCCTCTTGAGTGTGATTGTTTATTGAATTGTCGATACATGTTGTTTTTTTATTAAGAAAAACAACTGAAGATTGAAAGAACAAAGCTGCCTAAATAAGAAAGATATAATAAGATGACGAAGTAAAGATACAAATAATGAAAGTGTTTAAAACTTGAGGTATCTTTTATCTAGCGAAACCTAAAAATATAAAATTAAATTTAAGCAGATTTTTTCTCTCAATCTGCAAATGTGAAAGTAAGTATACACGTAAATGGTTGGTTTGTCAAATGACTATAAGATATTGAGTCGTTTTAGAGCTTGATTCCTCTTTTTTGTAAATCTTCTTTATTTTCAAATTCTAAATAATTTTGGGTAAGTTCTTCACCGGTTTGAACATTTCTGGTTGTTACTAAATAAGCTTCCTTGTGTTGTGGTAATTGGATTAAAGTCGGAGTGGAAGAGTGATTGATAAATCTTGAGACATCAAAGTCCACGTGCCAGACTTGGTTAGGTTCATCCCAAAATCCCCACCATTTGACTTCTTTCTTTTCTTTTTCATCAAGTAAATCAAAGTCTTTTTGCGAGAGATTGACGTCCAGTAGTAGGCTGGCAGTATAGACAAGCTGTCCTTTTTTCAGGTTTTCGTTTGTGAATAAGCCAATTCCGTGGAGCTGGGATTTGTCGAGTCTATATTTAATATGAATCATTGGCTATGTTGTTGGATGTTGTCTATTTAATAAATAGCCCCCGTCTGCAGAGATTATTTGACCAGTAATATATGAAGAGGCATCGCTTAGTAAAAATACTATCAGACTTGCTATTTCATTTGGTTCGGCAAGTCTCTTTAAAAGAATATTGTTTTCCATAAATTTGATTCCTGTTTCGTTAAAGTCGTCCTCAATCATTTTTGTTTTTGTCCAACCTGGTGCGACAGCGTTGACTCTGATATGAGGTGCATATTCTTGAGCAAGATTTTCTGTTAGTTTGGATAGTCCTGCTTTGGCAACACAATAACTTGCGATTTCGGGTTTTGCAGTATGTGCAATTCCCCAGAGTGATGACGTGTTTACGACAGTGCCACTTTTTTGCTTTTGCATTTCAGGCATTACGTAACGACAAGTATGTACAGCACCCATAATATCCAGGTTAAAACTTTTTTGCCATTCATCATCTGGGGTGTGGATTGATGCCCAGCCACCACCACCGGCGTTGTTAACAAGCCCATCAATCTTTCCATACTTTTCAATAATTGAGCCAACCATTTTTTTAACTTCTTCGTTTTTCGTAACATCACAGAGAAAGTAATCGGCACCATTTAATTTTTTTGATGCTTCAATTAACTCGTTTTTAGAATTTTCTGAATTAAGAATGACTTTTGCATTGTGTTGGGTTAAGATTTCAGCTGTTGCAAACCCAATTCCTCTTGAGGAGCCTGTAATTAAGATTATTTTATTCTTTAGATCGTTAAACATATGTATAGTTTATCAATGTTGTTGGTGTTTTGGAATTGGGTTTTTGAAGTAGGCACAATATTTATTGTTGAGCCGTTTTGATTAGTAGAAAAGCCTTTGATGTGAAGTTCGTAAAGAGATACTGTAGAATTTGGGTATGACTGGTGAGGAACTTGATCAACAATTGTTTAGGAGTGTTGAACTGCCAAGTTTTTTAGACAATCCATATTTACCTCGTATTGATCAAAACAGAGTTAGTGAGTTTAGAGAATTTTGGAGATCGGCTGGTGGGGAGGATGCTAGTCTGGACATGATTTTAAAACATACAAGAGTAGTTACGCCTGAATTACGATCGGAACATAAAGATTTAATAGTACAAACCCTTCAGGAGTTAGTGGATTCTGATCCAAACAAAAAAATAACAATTGTGACGACTGGGGGACGGAGCGGTATGGAGCTTGCAGAATGGTTTGACAGCTCAGAAGAACCCGGTGTTCAAAAGTTAAAAGAAAATCCAAGGATAGACTGGAAATCACTTGATATCAGTGCTCAAAAAGGATCGGAATATGTCGATTTTGTCCCTTCTTACTTATATGATGATAGTTTTGAGAGGACCATTGTGATGATTGGGGTTTATCAGGGGAAAAATTGGAGGCAAGACTTTCTAGGATTGACAAAAAAATAGGTGAAGTCAGAAGAGGACGAGGTTTTTCTGAACTCGATTATGTGGTGGTAGCGGGTGGTTTAAGCAAAGATGCAAAAAGAAGGGTGCAGAGATCTATTTCCAATCCTGATAGATTAGAAATACGAACGAATTTTGACATAAATAGTGTAGCTGAGGAATTTAGCCAAGATGAATTGGAAAGAATAAACGAATCGCTTAGAAGAGTATCAGGACAAGATTGGGCTGATTTAGATGAGGGGCGCTTTTTGATCATGGATTGGTTTAGAGGGCCACCTGATAATTTTCCAACAATTCTTACACCGCTTGGTGGTTTAACGGATAAAAGTGGGAAAGTGCAGGTACTTTTTAAGTTTGTTGAATAGAGGATTTAACAAATTTTCTTTTCGGTAGTTATTTACTCGATTACTTTATTGCTTTTTTAGTTCTTATGTTGATTTGGTTATTGATTTGAATTAGCATGTTGTAACGACAAATTTGAGTTTTAGGGAGTGTAGAAGTGTTTAAGGTTTTGTTGTTTACGTTTGAATTACCAGCAAAAGATTCGGGTGGTGATTCAAAATCGGGTGATAAGAGCGATAAAAGCACTCCGTCGGGATATACGTATCCATAATATCCTGACCGTGACTAAACGCTTGTAGACCCATAAAAATAGAAGAAGAGTTAATTGTAACCCATTAGTTTAATCTCTTCCTCTGTATGAAACCCCGCCTTTTTAATAGCTTCAACTGGTATGATTTCAGGCTTTATGATTGAGAAAAAATCATATGGTTTTACAAAAACAACTTCTTTGGGTGTTATTTTTTCGTATGAATAGAATTCGTGGGGGAGTTTTTTAAGGGGTTTAAATATAGATTGTTCGACAACATAAATATAACCCATGTCGAAGGCGTTGTGTGTGTAGTAGTTGGGTGATAAGGCAAAATGAATTTTTCCAATTTTATCATAACCCCAACTAATCATATTTTTTCGATTTCCTTTTACTAATGGTAATTTTTGGGGAGCAATGATTGCCAGAAACATTGCAATCAAAGAATCGTTGGTAGCATAGACGGCTTTTAATTTTCCAGCTCTTGGATCAAGCTTCTCTTTTTTGTTGGGTGTAATGATATCGAATTTTTTATTACTACCGTGAAGTAGAAAACCTTTGTTTACCAATTTATTGAGAAATATAAATGCGTTATTGGCCATATTACACAGAGTGTAACATTGAATATGAATTGCATACGAGCTGTAATCATTAAGTTGGTGATTTAGTGGTGAGTCGCTACGACCGGGTCTTAATTACATCCATATATGATTTAAAGGTCAACTCCGCAACTCGTTCCCAAGAAAATTTTTTTATTTGTTTTAACCCTTTGTGAATTAGATTTTCTCTTTTATCGATGGCTTTAACTATCCCTCTCGCTATGTCATCAACATTATTTGGGTCAACTAAAATTCCTGCATTTCCTACAACTTCTGGCATACTAGATGTATTGCTTGTTACTACTGGAGTGCCGCATGACATTGCTTGAAGTTGACTAAGTCCAAAACCTTCGTAAAAACTTGGTAGAATATAGACAAGTGCGCCGGTGTAAAGAGCCGGTAAGTCATTAGTTGGCACATACCCGAGCGAAATTATTTTTTTTGAAAATTTAGGAATTTTTCCCCAACCTATGCGACCAGCCAATACTAGCTTTAGATCAGGATATTTTATTGATATTATATTGAAAGCGTTGATTAAACCAGTTTGATTTTTTCTGGGTTCCAAAGTGGACAAAGAAAAAACATATTTACCATTAATATTATATTTTTCTTTAACTTTGTTTATTTCATTAAAATCGCGTGGATAATAACATTTTTCTACTCCCTCATAAGTAACATCTATCTTATTGTTTGATATACCTAAATATTTAATAAGATCTTGTTTGGTACTTTCACTCACAGCTAATATTTTTTCTGATTCTCTTTTAACCCAATTTAATTTCTGTTCGTGAACTTTTTTAATAAGTTTAGTAGTAGTTTCCGGATATATAATAGGTACCAAGTCGTGAACTGTTGTGATTTTCGGTAACCTTGATGGTGGTTCGGTCCAATCAGAAGTATGGATAAGATCAACTTTTCCGATCCATTTTTCAATTGGGTAGAGATGGAACCGATTCCATACGATATTTGCGATCTTGGGTGGAAACATTTTGGTTATATACTTGACTTCTAAATCACGCGCAAAGTCATCAATTATTTTTTTCTGTCTAAATACTCCTGCAAACAGTATCCAATCCACATGAGGATACTTTTTAACTAAAGTTCTGACAAGGTTTTCGGTATATACGGAAACACCTGTGCCGTATGCAATTTGTGATATATCAATAGCTATTCTTGTTGTCATTATTTGAGGTATAATTAACCTGCATTAAGTATATACTGTTATTTAATGAAAATTTGCTACTTTTCTTCAAAGTTTCCGCCATTCGTGGGTGGTGGGGAAACAATAACCTATCTGATGGCTAGGCATTTGTCGGATTTAGGTCATGATGTTACTGTGGTAACAGGAGCACTTGATGATTTTCAGCCATACAAACCGCGAGTAAACACAGAAAAATTTAAGATGAAGTACATTCCTGGTTTTGAACAATATTGTGTTGGTCGTGGTGATATGGTTAAGCCGTTGTCATTAATATACGACACACTTAAGAAAATTAATCCAGATATTATCCATGTTCACAATTTACTTCCTCAATATCTTCTCTCTCCAATTGTCGGTGACCTAAACGCTAAGATAGTTTTAAGTTATCACAACACCCCTAATCCCCCTTTAAGAATAATTGGTCAATTCAATGATTATGAATTAGATTATGCTTTTGCCAGTCATATTTTTAAGAAAACAAAATATGACAGTCTTGTGGCAACAAGTGATTTTTATAAGCAATGGGGAATTCGTTTGGGTGCTCCATCAAGAAAAACTCAGCTTATTTATAGTGGAATTGATGTTGAAACTTTTAATCCTTCAGCAAAGCGTAGGAGAGATTATTTTAGGAATAAACTGGGTTTGAATCAAAATGATATTCTAATTACATTGCCGTCTAGAGTCATAAAACGTAAAGGAATTGTTGAAGCGATGAGAGCTTTAGAATTGCTAAAAATTAAATATAAAGACATAAAAATTTTTCTTCCCTGTTTGTACACACCTTTTGACTTACCTTTTTCTAGACAAATTTTGAAGCTGGTTAAAAAACGACAACTAAATTCTTGTTTAGTTCATTACAAACGTCACATTTCTTTTAATGAGATGCCGCTTGTGTATGCTGCTACTGACATAACCATAACCCCATCTTATTATGAAGGTCTTGGTCTTTGCGTATTGGAATCTTTGGGTATGGAAGTTCCGGTAGTAGGTACTGATGTTTCAGGAATAAATGAAATTATTGTTGATAATATCAACGGTCTTTTGGTTCCTCCGCGAAATTACAAAAAGTTGGCTAATGCTATAAGTCGGTTGATTGACAATAAGGAATTATCGCGAAGACTTGCAACTGCTGGGAGGAAAACTGTTCTGGAGAGGTTTAATAGTATAAAAATGGCACTTGAGTTAGAACATCATTATAAATATCTGCTAAAAAATGAAAATTAAATTAGATGCATTTATACCAGCTGGTGGTATTGGCAAGAGATTAAGACCACTTACTTACTTATATCCAAAACCAGTTTTACCAATAAAAAGAAAACGACTATTTAGTTACTCCATTGAGACTTGTTTGCCTTATTGTGAGCATATTTTCGTGTCCACCTTCTACAAAGAAGATGTGGTTAGAAGACATCTTGCTCAAGAGGAATATTTTGAAAAATTAATATTGTTTAAAGATGAAGGGCTAATTAATATCGGGGGTTCGTTAATTAAACATCGTAACACTATTTTCAAATTATCACCCAATAATCATCTAATAGTAATTCCCAGTGATCATGTTCTTAAAAATTTTCCACTTGATAAAATTTACCGATTTCATGAAGAGCATAATTCTGATTTAACACTAATTCTTACAACGCATAAATCTTATGGAGATTATGTCGTGGTTGATAATCAAAAAAAAATTAGACGCCTTATAAACAGCGGCAAACTACCGAGTTATACTGGGATTTGTCTCTTTAAAAAAGCGTTTCTTAAAAAAGCAATTCTGCTGGCTCAAAAATCGCAAAATAGATTTGATCTAACGAAAACAGTGATCTTGCCTGCCGTCAACAATTCAATAGCATATGGCTATTTTATGCCTAAAACTTCATATTGGGATGATGCTGGAACGTGGTTTCGCTATATAAAAAATAATATAATATAATTCTTGAAAAAGACTATTTATAACGAGTTTAGCTTAGAAGGAGTTTGTTACAGTGGTAAAACCACCTTGGCTAGATCTTTATGTGAGAGTTATCGAGGTTTATTTCTGCCGGAGTACAGTTTTTTTGATAGGTCTATAAAGAGAAGAAAAAAATTTCCACCGATGTCAAAAAAAGATTCATATCAGTCTTTTGAATTCTTTCTTGATCTTGACAAGGTGAGAAAAAATTATTTAGTAGCTCAGCCGAAGAAGCTCGTTTTTTCAGATAGAAGCATTATTTCAACGATCGCATTTGAGTATGCGAAATTTAAAGTCAATATTCCTAATGTTTTGGATCAAGTGACAGGACTAATTGACTCACATATTCAAAATATTATTCTTCCAACCGGTTGGATTTACATGCGATTCAACAATTTAGTTGATCAGAAAACAAGATTAAAGAGCCATCATGTGGGATTAAGTTTTTTGGTTGAAGATATTACTTTGAAAAATCTGCAATATTTTTATGACCGATTATTTGTTGAGCTGAAACAATTTTCTTTAGTTATTCCAACAGAATATAGTCAAGATTTACAACTCAAATTAGCATCCAGATTTATAGAAGAAAGACTAACTGTAAAAACAAGACTTAGTCCAAGTATTTTTTTGTTGGCAATTAACAATTTTATTAAAAATATATGAAGCACAAAAAATTTAAAGTGTGTATCGACGCAAGGCTTTGGGGTACTAAACACACTGGAATTGGTAGATATATAGAAAATTTGATTGACAATTTTAAAGCTTCGTCAGAATACGAAATTGTTTTGATTGTTCCGCCTGATTTAACAAACGAACCAAAATTAAAAGAGTTTCCTAAATATTACGCGAGATTTCATCCGTATGCTTTGTTATCACAGTTTGAAATCCTTTTTCTTTTGATTCGTATTCAACCAGATCTGATTCACATACCTCATTTTACAATTCCAGTTTTATGGCCAGGAAAAATGGTGGTAACAATTCATGATTTAATAAAACATTTTTCAAAAGGAGTTGAGACAACAACCAGAAACAGACATGTTTATTGGTTTAAATATGTAGGGTACCTACTCATTGTGTACACAGCAATAAAACGAGCAAATCATTTAATTGTTCCTGCTAAATATTGGAAAAAAATAATCATTCAAAAATATCATATCTCAAGTGACAAAATATCAGTAACATATGAAGGAGTTACCAAGCAGTATTTAATACAAAAACCAGATCAAAACTTTAAGCCATTATTACCAAAACCATATGTTGTATATACAGGTAATTTGTATCCACATAAAAATATGCCAACATTGTTTAAGGCAATTAAGTTATTAAATGGGAAGGTAAACCTAGCTGTTGTTTGCGCTAGATCAGTTTTCTCAGGACGTGCAGAGCAGTATATTAGAAACGAAAAAGTCAGTAACTATGTAAAGTTTTTGGGGTTTGTGCCAGATAACGAACTAATTAGTTTGTATTCTCAGTCCTTGTCCTTAGTCCAGCCGTCTTTGATAGAAGGTTTTGGACTCACTGGACTCGAAGCAATGGCAGTAAATACTCCGGTTATAGCCGCCAGGGCATCTTGTTTACCAGAAATCTATCAGAATGCGGCTTTATTTTTTGAACCGCTTGATGAGTCCGACTTAAGTAAAAAAATTTTGTTATTGCTTCATAATAAAAAAATCAGATCGGGTTTGATTAAAAAAGGTGTGAAATTGGTGAATAAATTTTCATGGAGAAAAATGGCCAAAGAAACCGGAGAAGTTTACATTAAAGTTTTAAGAGAGTGATGAGTACGCGGGTATTTGTCGAAAGTAATTTTTAAGTTTTGATAAGCAGTGGAAGTTTTTTGGAAATAATTATTACGAGAAATATTACGATTAATAAGTACATTTATTGTGCAGACAGTGTTTGTAACTGTTGTTTTATTGATTACCGCGTGTCCTTATTAAGGCGCGCCTGTTTTTTAATGAGTTAATAATTTTGCGTGTTATTTTTTACAACTTCGATTGGATACTTTTTTGAGGCTTTGATTAATTTTCAGCTTTTTTTAAGGTTTGCGATATAATATTAGTTTCTAAGTTAGGGTCTAAATAACGAAAAGAAACAAAGATATTATGAGAATACTGATAGTTGAGGATGAACATAAAATTGCTAATTCCATAAAAAAAGGTCTGGTACAAGAAGGCTTTGCAGTTGATGTGGCTTACGACGGGAACAAAGGATATGATTTTGCGTCAAGTGAAGAGTATGATGTTTTGATTTTAGATCTTATGCTTCCGGAAATGGGTGGGATGGAAGTTTGCAGGTTACTGCGGAGTGAAGGAAATCATACCCCAATACTAATATTGACCGCGAAAGGTGAGATTTCTGACAAGGTGGATGGGTTGAATAGTGGAGCGGATGATTACTTGGTTAAGCCGTTTGCGTTTGCAGAGCTTTTGGCGAGAATTAGAGCTTTGGTAAGACGCCCAAAAGAAGATTTGGGAAGTAAGCTAATGTCGGGGAATTTGATTTTGGACACAGTTAGTTATCGAGTGGAGAAAGAAAGTAGAGAAATTTCTCTTTCTAAGAAGGAATTTTCTCTTTTGGAATGTTTACTGAGGCATAAAGGTAAAGTTGTGTCTAAGGAGTTTTTGATGAGCAGTGTTTGGGATTATGAGGCAGATATATTGCCAAATACTGTAGAGGTGTTTGTTGGTTATCTTAGGCAAAAAGTAGGTAAAGAGGTGATTAAAACAGTAAGAGGTTTTGGTTACAAAATTGACTAAATTATGTTTAAAGAAGCAAGAACTAAACTGACATTATATTATCTTGCGATAATTATGGTGATAAATGTGTTTTTTAGCCTGATTATTTATCGTGGTGCTACGGCGGAGTTTAGAAGGATTGAGAAGGCACAACATTTGAGACGTCCGGTGCCTTTTGTGGTTGTGCTTGAGCCCGAGGTGGTTTCAGACGCAAAAAGAAGAATTGCATTTTCGCTTTTTAATCTTAATTTGTTTATCTTGGGTATATCGGGCATTGGAAGTTATTTTTTGGCCGGAAAAACACTTGCTCCAATTAAAAAGAACATGGATGATCAAAAGGATTTTGTATCAAACGCCTCTCATGAACTTCGGACACCTTTAACTTCTTTAAAAACTGAGATCGAGGTAGGACTTCGTGATCGGCAAATGTCTCTGGGGGAAGCGAGAGAACTATTAAAAAGTAATCTTGAAGAGGTGAATAAAATGCAGAGACTTTCAAATTATCTTTTGACTTTGAACAAATACCAAAACGGACAAGCTGAGTATTCAAAAGTAGATTTAAAAAAGATTGCACTTTTGGCTGCTGGAAAGTCGAAAGTGAAGATGAATTTAAAAAGATCAATTGTTTGGGGAAATAAAGATGCTTTGGTAGAGCTTGTAAAAATACTTTTGGATAATGCGTTTAAGTATTCAGGAAAGAATGCAAAGGTTGAATTAATGGTTATTAAAAAGACTTTGGAGGTGAAAGATAATGGTGTGGGAATTAGTAAAGAAGATTTGCCCCGCATTTTTGACAGGTTTTATAGGGCAGATAAATCAAGATCCAAAGGGGGGTATGGATTAGGGCTTGCGATTGCAAAACAGATTGCGGATTTGCACGGAGCAAAGTTGGTTGTAGAAAGTAAACCTGAAAAAGGATCTTCTTTTAAGCTTGTTTTCAGTTAGACTACCTAAACTAGGTTTGTGAATATGAAAAAGATTAAATTTTTGGGAAAATGGCTGATTGCAAAGAAGAAGAGATTGCTTGTGTTTGGGATTATCGCTGCTATGCTTGGGTTTGGTGGATATAAATTATTGTCTAAGAATAATAGCCAGGTAACATACCAAACTTCTAAAGTGGAAAAAGGCACTATTGTTTCAGCGATTTCTGCGTCTGGGAAAGTGATTTCAGCTGGTATTTTACCAATTAGCACGGAAGCAACGGGTATTGTCAAAAAGATATACGTTAAGGATGGGGACAGAGTGATTGTGGGACAGAAGATTGCTGAGTTTATATTAGATCAGATAGGAGCTCAAAAACATGCCTCTTCTTACGCTTCTTACGTTGGGGCACAGAATAGTTTAATTGCGGCAAATAACAGTTATCGATCTGCACAAGCTTCGGCCGACGTAGTGCTTGATGCCGTGAAAGGGCACGATACTGATGAAACATTGATTCAGAAAGAAACGCGAACAAAGGTTGAAGTTGCCAGGGACAACGCGTTTTATGGAATAAAGTTGGCTGAGGCGAATCTTTCTTCATTGTCGCTTTCTTATCGGTTGAGTTCTCCGGTAATTACGGCACCTTATGGAGGAATAATTGATAGTATTGGTTTGGTTGAAGGAATGGTTCTTGAAGGAAGTGGTGGAGGTAGTGATGCCGGTTCAAGTAATGTAAGAGTGGCTGTGGTGAGAAATAATGCTAATCCAATTGTAGAAGTGACTTTAAGTGAAGTTGATGTGGCAAAGGTGCAAATTGGTCAAAAAGCAACAGTTATGTTTGATAGTCTGATAGATAAAACTTTTACAGGAGTGGTTGCTTCAGTAGATCGAATTGGAGCGGTTTCTTCAAATGTAACAAGTTATGCAGCAAAGATAAGGCTGGATTTTACTTCAGATGAGATTCGTCCTAACATGGCGGCAACGGCAAATATTGTTCTTCAGACAAAGACAGATGTGTTAATTATTCCAAAATCAGGGATTGTAACAACTGATGGTCAGACAACAGCTAAAGTTTTGACGAACGAAGTTTATACAGAAGTTGTGGTAGAAATCGGTTTATCTTCTGATAATGGAGTGGAGGTTATTTCTGGATTGTCTTTGGGGGATGAAGTTGTTACAGGAACAAATTCGGCTGATTCTGGTTATTTGACAACCCAAACAAGATCTGTTTTTAGCAGTGGTTTTGGTGGGGGAACGGGAGGAGTGCGGGTTGCTAGGTAAAAATGATACAAGTTAAAAATGTTTGCAAAATTTACAAAACAGGAGAGGTGGAGACCGTTGCATTGAATGATGTTTCATTTGAGATTAAAAAGGGAGAATTTGTGGCAATTGTGGGTCCCTCTGGATCAGGTAAGTCAACTTTGATGCATATATTGGGTGCGCTTGATTTGCCAACTTCGGGAACATATATTTTGGACGGTGAGAATGTTGGGAATTTGGGTGGTGATGAGCTTGCCGAGATTAGGAACAGAAAAATTGGATTTGTTTTTCAAGCGTTTAATCTTCTACCACGGACATCTGCGTTGAAGAATGTGACTTTACCGATGATTTATGCAGGTATTTCAAGTGAAGAAAGACTTAAAACTGCCAAAGAATATTTAAAAATGGTTGGGCTTTCTGACAGGATGGATCATACGCCAGCACAACTTTCGGGTGGTCAACAGCAAAGAGTAGCCATTGCAAGATCTCTGGTTCTTAATCCGTCAATTATTTTAGCTGATGAGCCGACTGGAAATATTGCTAGTGTTCAAGCAGAAGAAATTATGGAGATATTTAAAGCACTGCATAAAAAAGGACATACGATAATTATGATTACTCATGAGTCTGATATTGCTGCTCAGGCTGAGCGTGTAATTCAGGTTAAGGACGGAAGAATCGTAAATTAAATAACAAAAATTCGAGATGGAATTTTCTGAAGTACTACATGAAGCGATTACAACCTTAACTGTAAACAAGTTAAGGACTTTTTTGGCGACACTTGGAATTGTGATTGGGATTGGGAGTGTTATTGCTTTGGTTTCGCTTGGACAAGGAACACAAAAATCTGTTGAAAATCAGATTCAGTCTTTGGGAAGTAATCTTTTAACAGTTACGCCGGGAAGCCAAAGGAGCGGGTTTATTCAAGGAGGGGCGGGGAGTGCAACAACATTAACTTTCGAAGATGCCAAGGCAATTGAAAAGTCTTTATTGGGGACGACTGTCAGTTATGTGTCTCCGGAATTTTCAAGACGGGCGCAGATTACAGCTTCTGGCAATAATACAAATACACAAGTGGTTGGGGTAATACCTGTTTATACGGAAGTACACAAAGTTTCGATTTCTTCAGGCAATTTTTTGACTCAGTATGATTTGGATGGGCAGACTAAGACTGCAGTGCTTGGGCCGCAGGTGGTGAGTGATTTGTTTGAAGAAGGGGATAGCCCGATTGGATCTTTGATCAGGATTAATGGGCAATCGTTTAAAGTGATAGGGATAACAGTGAGTAAGGGAGGAGTGGGATTTCAAAATCAGGATGATGTTGTATATGTTCCTTTGACAACTGCACAGAAATTGTTATTTGGTTCAACTTCACTGAGTTCGATTGCAATTCAGGCAAAAACTGAAGAAATGATGATACAAGTGCAGGACGAGGTTGGATATTTACTTTTAGAGAGGCACAAATTAAGCGATCCAACAACGGCTGATTTTTCGATATTTTCTCAGAATGATATTTTATCTGCGGCATCTAGTGTGACTGGTACATTTACTGCTCTATTGGGAGGAATTGCTGGCATTTCTTTGGTGGTAGGGGGGATTGGGATAATGAATATTATGCTTGTTACGGTGACAGAAAGAACAAGGGAGATTGGATTGAGAAAAGCACTGGGGGCGAAAAGGAAGAATATTATTACCCAATTTTTAATTGAAAGCATGATTCTTACATTTGTAGGTGGTGTAATTGGAATGGGTTTGGGGATATTGGTATCAGTTGTGATATCAAAAGTAATTAATTCTCCTTTTTCAATTTCCGGTTTATCGATTATTCTTGTGATTGGGGTTTCTGGGGGGATTGGGATAATTTTTGGCTGGTATCCGGCTAAAAAAGCGGCTGATCTTCAACCAATTGAAGCACTAAGGTACGAGTAGTGATAGACGTGTTTTATTTTGTCTTTTTTAAGCATTTTTTAAGCTTCAAAGAGTTAAGATTAGGAAAATAGACAGGGGGTGATTAATTATGAAAGATGTAAAAACACTAGTAATGATTTTAGGAATAGTAGTTTCCTTAGGAGTGGGCTTTGGTGGTGGATATTTGTTTAAAGCCCAGCAGGTGTCAAGAATGAGGCAAAATCTGGTAGGCCAGTTTCAAGGAAGAGTTGGAATGGAGAGAAATGGAAATGGGATGGGTATACAAAATAAAGGAGGAGGTGGAATACGAGGAACAATGGGCGAAATTATATCCCAGGATGAAAAGTCGATTACCGTAAAAACGGTGGATGGTAGTTCAAGAATTGTTATCTTGAGTGATTCAACTACTTATTCAGAAGAGAAGACAACAAAAAAAAATAATTTGACAGTGGGAACGAAAGTGGGAGTTTTTGGAAGTGTAAATTCTGATGGAAGTATTACAGCGGAAAATATTCAGATTAACCCGATGATGCGGGGACAAATTAATCAACCCTCAAATTGATGAGGGTTGATAAATTAGGTTGGACAATATTTTGTGTGATAGCAATTATTGCATTATTTTTTTATGATCGATTAAGTTATGTAAATGTAATATATTAGAAAAAAGATCATGACGGAAACAGACTCTACAAACTACGAAAACAGATTAGTTGATTTGCCCATTAAAGAGAATTGTATTGATGAAGCCGCACCTGAGTTTATGACCTCAGTTGTTTGGGAACCAATGGAGCATTTTATTCATAACCCTGAGCGTTCGCTTTCGGAATATGGTTGGAGCCGTGAAGAGCTAAAACAGGTTAATTGGCACGCGATAAAAATTGCTTGGCAAAGATTATGGAAAAGGTGGCATCAGGAACAGGGAGGGTACACAGTTCATTTAGGAGGCGATGGTTGGTCGGATGAAATTCAGGAAACACTTGATTTTGGTGAACCACTAGAAGCTGAGGAATATGACGATTCACGAGTTGGAAATCCTGAGAAAATGAAAGAAGATTATTTTTGGGTGAGAGAAGAGCTAATTAATAAGTTTGGTAAATATAACAAAGACGATTTCGGTCTTCCCAATGATCTATATTCTTAATATCTTTCTTCAATATTGGCTGAGCGGGACGGTCATGGATCTTTTTATCACTATAACCAGTCTTTAACTGTTACTTGAATTCAAGATTTCGTTATTGTCAAAAACTAATTGTCTTTTTTGATAAAAGTTTTCCTTTTTGGAAATATTCGAGTAAAATATTTTTGTTACGGATATTTACTTCATAATAAATACCCAAACAATATCTACAGACATGTTTTGGGAAAGTTCTTCCATCATAAGACCAAACTTCATCAAAAGTGTCTTTGGTTAATGCAATTAATCGATTTTTATCTCTTTGCTTTTCCGGTTTTGAAGCAGTGGATTTTTTCATTTCTAATGCAATCAAATTATCTTGCTTAATGTTTTCACCTCTGCTGTGAACGATAAGGTCACAATTAATTGATATGATTTCTAGAATATTATCAATGATTGTTTTTATTTTGCCATTGTTTCTATTGTACTCAGTGTCAACATGATATTTTTTGTACTTGGTACAAGATATTTTAGAAGTTAAATGCTGTGATAATGCAGTACACATGGATCTTTCATTAACGTTAGATAAAATTAATTCCCTATCGTTAGTAAGAAAACTACTATTTGCAATTTCAAATATACTTATAATTTTACTATTCATAATATTGTGAATAATAAAGGTACGGTTACAACCTACTTGTCTGGCTGAGCGAGACGGTCACGGACCTTCTAGTCCTTATAGCTAGTAGGTAAGATAGCTGCTAAGTCTTTTTCAATATCTACACCAAATGAAATTACGATTTGTGACAAACAAATTCCGAATGTTCCTCTCATTTCTCCCAGAGCACTGTAAAAAACCTGGGAATCATAACTATTATGAGAGAAGCCTAATCCTCTGTGTAAGGTTGGGTTAGAATCCAAAAATTTGCGACAAGCTGACCTCATCGTTTTTATATTAGCCAGCAATTCACTTTTTTTGTCTAAATTATCCGCCTTCTCAGTAAGAAAATCTCTAATTTCAATCACTGAATCAATGCAATGATGGGGAATCTCGAGTTCTGTAGGGTTATAAAGGACTCTTTTATCTTCTAAGAAGTTAACAAGGCTTTTTGCAATAGCCTTTTCAGTTTTTGGAGGGTTCCAAGAGATTCCAAAGACAGGAGTGCTAAAACCTGTTATTTGAGAGGCAATATCTTTGAATTTGATTATCGATTTTTTGTTCATTATTATTGGTCCGGGACTTTCCAAAATAAAATGGCACTTAGCAAGCAGAATAGGCTTTTTAGAGCTTGCGGTTGCTTAGTGTCCAGTCTTGCTGCGGGGCTAGGACTTGAACCTAGATTTTCGCTTCCAGAGAGCGACGAGACTACCATTGCTCCACCCCGCATCATATTTTCTGAATTTAATTAGATCTGAAAAGTATTCTACCTCATTTCTTCTTCTTAGTCTAATTGCCAAGGGTCGTATTTCTGGGTGTAAACCTAATCGAACTAGACTTAACTTCACATCCTCAAGTAGTTTTGGATTGGAATTACTGAAAGCAAAATTATAAGTGCATGTTGGCAAGTGAATACACAATGAGCCTTCAGCTTCATATAAACCCTTTAAACATGCAAGTAAATAGCCTTTTTTTCTTTTTGTCCATTGTGGAATTCCTTTTTTAGACCACCTGCGGTTTCCTGATGGAACACCTAGCCTTTTTGAAATTAATTTTTGATAAATGCTGATTCTAACCACGTTGACATTAATTGGTCGATTGATTGATGGCTCTTTATTAAAAACCTTTTTAATTAACATGATTCCAAAGTCAATTAAGTCTGGTTTATCTGTTCCTAGGGAGATTGTTAACTTTTCTGTTCTAGGGAATTTATCAATATGTCCATCTCCAAGCACTAAGCCTATTAGACAAGCAAGATGCTCGTTTCTTTTAAAGGGGGGATAACTTGACGGAATTTTTCCTAATTTTTTGGCTTTTTTTCTCCATTTAGCGAAGTTATCGACCTTTTTTCTGGCTGCAGAAATTTTCTTTAGGCTTGGATGTGTATATTTTGTTTGGCCAGCACTCCAAGGTGAAGGTCTTTTTTTTAAACTTTCTTTCCATTTGATGAAACGTGGATCATTTTTTGGCAGAAGATGTGGGTAGGTTAAAGGCATAGTTGATACATGATAATTATACCATTAGATTACCGGGGACTTCTCTGGTGTATTTTAGCTTACTTTTGGGTTTAAGTCTAAAAAGGAATACAATGAAAACGCAAATGAAGAAGATTCCGGTTGAATTGATTCGTGTTATAAAAAGCAGTAATAAAACTGATATTGTGTTTGATTTTGACCAGACAATTGCGAAGATTTTGATTGATTGGGATGAGTGGGAAGTACTTATGGGAGAACTTATGAAGAAGTTTGATCCTGGTTGGGTATCTTTGGGGGATGGAATTCATCATCGGTTAAATGAATATATCAAAAAATATGGATCTGATTTTTGTCAGGAAGTTGTGAAGATTACTTCTGAATTTGAGCTTAAAAATAACAAGGGCTTTATTTTGAATACAGAATTGGTGGATTTGGTCAGGCAGGTTGATAAAAGAATGTATCTTTTTACTTCTAATACTCGTGAGCTTGTAATTCCATATCTTAAAAAAGAAGGACTTTTTGATCTTTTTGGAAAAATTATTGCCAGAAATGATGTTTTGTATGCAAAACCTGATCCTGAAGGGTTGGGGCTGATTTATAATTCAAGGATACAGAAGAGAAATTATGTTTTTATTGGGGATAGTAAAAACGATCGGGCAGCTGCTTTGGCATTTGGGATTGACCACTTTTATACTCCAAAGTTTTGGTAGTTTATTTTTTGACAAAGAGAATAACATTAGGGAGGTTTCTACCTGGTCCTAATTTATAACTTCCACTCCAGAGAGCTGTTGAGCCGCCATCATCTAAATTAAGAGCGTTTTCCATGTTTAGGGCCTTTAATACTTGAGCAGATTCAGAAACAGCGGCGTTATGGACAACTCCGATAAATACCTGGTTGTCCTTGTTTGCGACAAAGCTTCGATTTCCACGGCTGGTTATTTTAGGATCTCCACTGCCGCTATAGGCAATATTTCCACCTTGAACTAACATTGGGTAGTTACTGAGCATACTATCTATGCCGGTATCCCGTCCCCATTCAAGCGCTTGGCCGACGAATCTTATGTATTCATTGCCAAATATGACAGCGGGGTTGGTACTATATACATTATTATTGGAATTAAAATAAGTTTTGTTTTTATTCATGACAAGTAGATCAAAAGTATTAGTTTTTCCGGCACAACTGGGGTATGAGGCGGGACAGAAATAGGAGCCGTTTATGCCTGCAAAGGCTCCGTTTCTGGCAACATAATCCCCTAAAGGAAGAACTGGACAATCATTTTGACAGTCAGAATTTGAGGCTGTATCGACGATTACTCTTGTTGAGGACATATCAGCAGCAACAAGACTGACAACGAAACTACCAGCCGAAGTATTAACGGTTTGGCGGCTGTAACCAGCTGAAGGAGGAGTATTTGAACTTGGTACTGAAGCTGGGACTGGGGCTGGGGTTGCTAATTTTGCAAGTTCGGCAGCAATTTTGTCATTTAATTCTTTGAGGGTTTTTCCGGCATTATCCAGATCTTTGTTTGAAAGAAAAACAAGGATTTTGGTAAATAAATTGTCGAGTTCTTCGGGTGGCTTGGTTGAGTTTTTAAGCTTAAGGAGGGATTCGTAGGAGTCGACGGTTTGGTTATATATTGTATGAATTTGGGCAAGGTCTTTTTTGAGAGCTGCGTTTACTTTGAATTGGTCTTCATTTTTTAAGCTGTCCAGTTCTTTTTGGATGTTGGTAATAGTTTCATTTTTTCCAGAGATTTCATTTTCCAGATTGTTTTTTTGAGAAAGGATTTGAGAAAACTGATTATTAATATAGACTGCTGAAAAGAGGATTATGAAGAAGGAAACAAGAAGAAAAATCACTAAAAAATGAGGCAAAAAACGCCTTTTTGGGAGTTTTATTTTTACAGGGTTTGATTTCATATATTAAGTGTAACATGTTCTAAATCAGGATTTCATCCTGTAATATTTGACAAAGGGTGAAAGTAGGTATATAATACTAATTACGTAAAGCATATAGCACTTAAAACCCAATCGGGTTTTCCTGCCGAATTATAGAGGTGTCAATCCTAAATTTATAGACACCAAAGTGATTTGGCAAAGAGTTTTGTGACCCAATGGTTTTGGTCCCGTAGGGGCACCCGCATGGTAGGGTAGATCAAAGCCTGTTGCAAAACTCGAGATAGATATCTTTGAGAACTTACAAAAATTTCTCAGAGATATTGAAAGTCCCCCTTACACAATGCCTTGCTTGAAACTGATAGAGACTTATTGTTACGTATAGTCTTTGTATGACAGTTTTAAGCAAGGTTTTTTAATGCCAAAATTTCTTAAAACAGGGATTCTTGAGAAATGGGATCTGGTTTGGGGTATGAGAAATCAACCTCAATTTCTTTTTTGGTATTCCACTTGTCTTGGTATTTTAGTTTTCCTTCTTTTTTGGCAAAGTCATATAAATCCTTTGTTAGCTTCACGTCTGCTTCACAATATTCTTTTAATTTTTTTAGAGACTCGGGATCGCCTTTTTGGTAGTAGAGGACGGCGTTGGTGCCGACATCTGTTTTTTGGGCACCAAGATTATGAATGGCAAGGTGGTTTAGGGAGATTCGATGGCCTGCAATATCTTTGAATTTGAGCATGATATCAAAGTGATTTAGTTTTTTAAGCGGGAGATTGGTGTAGCCTTGTAGGACTGGAATATCAAAGCTTAGGCTATTAAAGCCAATGATTCGATCGGCAACTTGAAAATGCGGCCAGAGATTTGATAAATCGTTTTCCCAAAAACTAAACATTTCTCCTTCGATTTCTTGATTTTCATTATCCAGTTTTCTGATATAAGCAGAAACAATAGATACTCCTAAGCCTTTGGGGTCAAAATTATCAAGGTCTGAAAAGAGTCTTTGGGTTTCAATATCAAAAATTACTTCGTGCATAGGCCAAAAAACATTGTATACAATGGAATATGGATTATCTAGCACTCCTTGTTTTTGAGATATGGTCCTTGGGTTTTATGTCGCAAAGAATGCATCTTCTTTTTTTGAATTTTTTACTTCGCGTCCTAAAATCAAAAAAATGGACGGTGGTTGTTTATTCACTAATCTTTTTACCTGGCACTTTTATTCATGAGCTTTCGCATTTAGTAACCGCTCAGATATTAGGGGTTCCTACTGGACCGCTCAACTTACTGCCAAGTGCCACTGAAGGGGAGATTAGACTTGGAAGTGTGAGTGTTGCTAGGTCTGGGATGGTTTCGAGGTTTTTAATTGGGACAGCGCCGTTTTTGGTTGGTGCTGGTCTTATGTTTGGTTTTATTTATTTTTTGGCAGGTGATTCGATTGATCTTAACATCTGGGTTTTAATACTAGGCTGGTATGTTGTTTTTGAGCTTGCGAATACGATGTTTTTAAGTAGGAGTGATCTTGAGGGAGCATGGGGAGTGATTGTATTGATTATTGGAATCCTAATAACAGGATGGATTTTTGGTTTTGGTTGGGGTTTGGGAGAGGGGGAAATAGTAGGACAGATTGTAAGACTTTGGAGTCAGTTTCTTCTTGTGCCAATTGGAATTCAATTTGTTTTAATTATTATCTTGAGGTTTATTTAGAGTATGTTATACTCATTTGATATGGAGGAATCAAAGACAGAAATTAAGGCTAAAAAGAGAAATATTTCAGGACTTCTTGGAAAGTTATTTATACTTCTTGTGATTGGGGTTGTGCTCTACTTCTTAAAGAATTTATTTTTGGTGGGACTTGTTAACAATCAACCTATTTGGAGATTATCTGTTGTTCGTGAGCTTGAAAAACAGCACGGTCAAGAAGTAACAGAGTCAATTATGACTGAAATCTTAATTGCTCAGGAAGCAAGAAAGATGGGGGTTTCGGTTTTACCTAAAGATGTTGAGGATGAAATTAGTAAACTTGACGCTGAGCTTAAAACTCAGGGACAGGATTTGGAAACTGTTTTGGCATATCAAGGAATGACAAGAGAGGATTTGGTAAAGCGAATGACAATGCAAAAATTAATTGAGGGAATGTTGATTGACAAGGTTCAAGTAAGTGATGAAGAAGTGGCACAGTATTTGAAAGATAACAGTAATTTGCCAGAAGGAGTGAGCCAGGAGGAAGCAAGTATGAAAGCAAGGGAAGCCCTGACACAACAAAAACTACAAGAGCAATTTTTTACCTGGTTGACAGAAGTAAAAAAGACGGCAAATGTCAGATATTTTGTTAACTACTAATTAGTTTGTTCTTCGACTGAATTAATTTTTCTAATTTCTAACTTCTTATTTTTTGGTGATTAAATGCTTTTTGAAGAAATCTTTTTGTTGTTTTATGGTTTTTGGTGGTGGAGTTTTGAAATATTTAATTGCTGAAGCTTGAGAAACAGGACCTTTGATTGGGCTGAGTGGTTTAACCAGGTAGGCGATTGAGATTGGATGTCCAAGGCCTATGTAGTTGTGAAAGCTGATTACTCCGAGAAGTTTTACTATTTTGACTTTTACCCCCAGTTCTTCTTTGGCAACTCTTTGGACTGCATTTTCGGGTGATTCATTAAAAAGAATGGAGCCACCTGGAAAATGCCAATAACCAATGGGAGGAATATTACGAAGGGATAGAAGGACACCTTTTGGGGATTTGATAACTAAATCAACACAAATTCGAGGAACTCTTTCGTAAATATATTCAAAAGTTTTTAAAGGGAGACGTTTGGGGACAGCCATGTTTTGTAGTCTAGCAAAAGTTTGGGAAAATCACTAGATATAAATTGAGGAAGAGGTTGTTGGGACTTTGAAAGAATTGGCTCACCTTTTATTTTAGCTAAGCTTTGAACAAGAGTGTATGTGGGTGTGGTCTCATTGTTTTTTAGCCAGGAAAAGTGGTTAAAAGGAAAGTGTTCGTAGTTTAGAATAAAAGGTGTGACGGCGACAATATTGGGTTGGACCCAGATGGTTTCAAAGGCTTCCTGGTAAACATTTGGATTAATATCGCAACCCCAGCCGGTTTCTGTGATGAAAAGAGGGGTGTTGGGGAGAAGAAAATATTGGTTTTCAAGGATATTTGTTTCCCAAAGATACCCCGTAAGACTACTTCTGCCAGTGTCTTTGGGATTTCCACAGAAATTAGGGTTGGGGTAGGAATGGGAATTCCAGCCATCAAAGATGGTAAAAATAAGTTCATCGGCAAGAAACATTTGTTGCCAATATGATTCTACTGAAAGAGTATCTTTTGAATTTGTGGCAGAGAGATCAAAACCAGCAGGAAGGACGAAAAAATCAAACGATGCTTTTTTCAGCTCTTCCCAATAAATTCTTGCAATATGAGCATATTCGGTTGGGTTAATATCTCCTCCCCATTCTTTAGCATGGTTTGGTTCATTAAAGAGAATGATGTAGCGATTCTGAATTGGCCAGGGTAGTTGACTTAAAAATTTTGCCCATTGTTTTGTTTCACTGGTGTTTGGTTTTTGCCAGGATAGATTTTGGGTGGTTGTTGCCAGCCTGACAATGGGAATAAGTTTTAGCTCGGATAATTTTTGAAAAACATTGGTCCAGCGGGCAAGATCGCGTTCGTCTTCGCGGATGACAAAGGTGACATAACCCCAGGAACCGTTTGAACTATTTACCAACTTCTCAGCAGATTCAAGATCGTTTTCACTGATGATATGAATGCCATACTTATTGTTTGGTTGGGAAAGAGGATTTGTTGTAGCCTTTGTTGTTTTAGGAAAAAAGAGAGAAAAGGCTAGAATGTTTAAACTGATAAGATAAATTAAATAGCCTTTCATATTAAGAGCACTATACCTTATTTTTAGGGTTTATGTTGTAAAAGTCCCATTGACCAGTAGGCAAGAAATGTTTTAGGATGTTTATTGCAATGGAAGAAGAAGGATTGAAAATTGTGGTTGGGAAAGGAAATGGTGGATATGACCGACTGACAAAAAATTGGAGCAATATTGGACCTGGGATGTGGAGAACTGAAAGCGGGAAAGTTTTTGTTGAAGAAAGAAGTAAAGTAGGGGGAGCGGTTAAGCTGCAGCAAGTAAATGAAGATAATGGAGAAAAATTTTAAATTACCAGATTTACCTTATTCATATAGCGCCCTTGAGCCTTATATTGATGAGAAAACAATGATGATTCATCACCAAAAACACCACGGTGGATATGTTGAAAAGTTGAACAAAATTCTTGAAGGTAAGGAAGAGCTCGGTAAGTTAACGATTGAGCAGTTGTTGGGGGGTGCTGCAGAGCTTTCCGGGGATATTAGGCAAGGGATAATAAACTTTGGAGGAGGGCATGCAAACCACAGTTTGTTTTGGGAGATTATGAATCCTAAACCACAAAAGGAACCGGATGGAAAATTAGGGGAAATGATTAACTCGGAATTTGGCAGTTTTTCCCAATTTAAGGAAAAATTTAGTGAAAAAGCAATGAGTCTTTTTGGAAGTGGTTGGGTTTTTTTGGAAGTTACTAAGGGTGGCTTGAATATTAAAAGACATTCGTTTCAAAATACTCCACTTTTAAGTGGTAATGTTCCAATACTGGGACTGGATGTTTGGGAGCATGCTTACTATTTGAAATATCAGAACAATAGGCTTTCTTATATTGAAGCATGGTGGAATGTAGTTGATTGGAAGAGAGTGGGTGAAATCTTTCTTTTGAATTCATAATGTATCTTTTGATTGACAAGGACAAAGGTTTGACGAGTCATGATGTTGTTTCGGGGGTGAGAAGAATAACTTATGAAAAAAAAGTGGGACACGGAGGAACCTTAGATCCTAATGCAACTGGGCTTTTGGTGGTGGCTGTGGGACGAGAGAATACAAAGACACTGGGAGAGCTTATTTCTGGTTCAAGAAAAATCTATGAGGCTGAGATTATCTTGGGTGAAGAGCGGGATAGTGGTGATGTTGAGGGAGCAGTGTTAAAAAAGCATGAAGGTAAAGAGTGCAGTCAAGAAGAGGTAGAGGGTATACTTACTAAATTTCGAGGGAGGATAAAGCAAGTGCCACCAAGTTATTCGGCGATAAAAATTAAAGGAAAGAAAGCATATGAGTTGGCAAGAAAAGGAATAAGCTTTAGTTTGCCAGAGCGGGAAGTGAGTATTTACAAGCTTGATTTGGTTGGGTTTAAGTATCCTAAACTTGTGCTTTTGGCTGAAGTCTCAAGTGGTACTTATATTAGATCACTAGCCGTTGATATTGGCAGAGCCTTGGGATGTGGGGCATATCTTTCTAATTTGAGAAGAACGAAAGTGGGTAAATATTCCATTGAAAATGCGGTAAAATTGAGTAGACTTAGTGAATCTAATTGGAAGGAATATTTAAAATGAATATATTACAGGCAATTATATTGGGACTTGTGCAGGGGATGACGGAATTTTTGCCGGTTTCTTCGTCTGCACATCTTGTGATTGTGCAATCTAAGCTTTCGGGTTTTGATCAACAGGGAGTAGTTTTTGATGTTGTGCTTCATGCTGGGACATTGGTGTCGGTTTTGTATGTGTTTAGAGATAAATTAAGGGAGATAACTATAAAGGAAATTGGATTGTATGCTGTTGCAATGGTTCCCGCGGTTGTTGCGGGCTTTTTGTTTAGAGGTTTTTTTGAGATTTTATTTGAAAGTGTGAGAGTAGTTGGCTTTGCGCTCTTTATCACGGGAACAATGAATCTTTTGGTGGATCGGGTTGTGGCAAGGCGTGAAAAGGTTGGGAGACTAGATGCTATTTTGATTGGAATATCACAAGCAGTCGCAATTATTCCTGGTATATCAAGATCAGGTACAACAATTTTTACAGCGGTTAACCTTGGAATTGACAGAAGAAAGGCCGCTGAGTTTTCATATATGCTTTCAATTCCAGCGATTGTGGGAGCAAATGTACTTGAGATTGCGACTCATGGGTTAAATAATGGTTTGCCTTTTTCAATATATTTAGTTGGTTTTTTCAGTGCTCTTATTTCAGGTTATTTGGGAATA
>Ga0156492_118_pt3 | contig 61747 bp, 55 predicted proteins | sample RifOxyB1_FD_110639 | JGI IMG/M metagenome (GOLD analysis project Ga0156492, IMG submission 110639) | Candidatus Woesebacteria bacterium RIFOXYB1_FULL_38_16
TGGATATCACCGTTGATTACTGCACCAGGTCCATACCAAACGCTTCCATTATTAAGAAAGACATAGTTAGAAAATGAGGTGCTGCCGTATTGTGCTGTGATGGTTCGCTTGAGATTGGGATAGTTGGTTGTTGTTCCGATTGAGCGAACAGTGACTATGGTTGATCCGTTTTCAGGAGGAGTAATTTCAAGTTGATATGAGCCAATTTCACTACCCTGGGGGTCTTTGTAAGTTTGAGTAAGATTGGTGTAATTGGTTGGGTCATGGGCAAGTTGCCAGCGGTAATAATTAATACCTGCCTCGGCAATGTTTAGGGCTTGTTCACGGGCAACTTGGCGGTGTGAAAAACTAACTTGCATGGTAAGAAGAAAAAGGAGGCCGTATATAATAATAATGAAACTACCAGTGATGACAAGCATTGCGGGAGTGACTGATCCTTGGTGTGTTGATTTGGTCATTGTTTAGAGATTATTTTTAATGGTTCGGATGTGAACAAAGGATTCAAGAACATAATCCTGATTGGTATCTTCTTCATTATTAACCACAAGATAGATTTTTATCATCTGTATTTGAGAAACATTTACCGGGCTGACTAGTGGGTTGGTTGTAGTATCACTGGGCCAGTTTTCATTATAGTAGTAAAAGACAGGCTGTTCATTATTTCTGATGTAGTTCGTGATTGTTGTAATTTTTGCGTTTTCTTCTGGATAACTAATTGGATTACCGGTTGGTTGGGTAGTGCTTTTTTTGAGACTTTGGGCATCAAGAAAATAACTTATTTTTTCTGAAGAGTTATCAGAGTCTATATCTGAGTAAAAGGTAAATCTTTGTGGAGTTGCAGATTCAAGAAGAAAGGCGCCGTTATCTGCTGGTCTTGCGGTTCGCACTTCTTTTGTGATCATGGAAATGGCGTAGTTTGATTCGTCAACATTGATGATGTTGTCAACGGCAGTTAGCTGGACATCGCCCATAACCCTTTGTAGTCCCAGGATGCTTATTCCAAGAACAACAATTAATAATCCTGCGATTGAAACTTCAACAAGAGTGAAACCGTTTTTGTTGGTGAATGACCTTTTCATGTTATTGGGATCCGAGATAGATAATTTCTTCAGTATTTCCTGTGAGGTTTAGATCAATTGTTGAGTCAAGATAGCCAGATGCTGTGGCAACCAGAGAATAAAGGCCTGCGGTAAGATCAGAAAAGAAAGTTTGTCCAAAGTCAGGATCTAATTCAACACCGCTTGAGAGAGTAGCAATTGGGCTGCCTGATTGGTTTAGGGTTGCCGTGACTGAAGAAATGGGGCTGCTGCTTTCATCAAGAAAAATGGCAAGAAGTGAGCTTGCTGTTTTGTTGGCAAGGCTAACAGATGTAGATTGATCGGAGTTCGGTAGAAGTTGGATAGGTGGGAGAGGGTTTTTCCCAGCAAAGGTTTCGGTAGAACTTGTTGGTAGGGTGATGTGGTAGTTGTCCCATTCAACATTTTCAAGTTCATAGATGCCTGTTGAATTGGTTGTGATATCTTGGGAGTATTTATATACAGGTTCATCAAGGCTCGTTGTACCAAGGGTTTTTTCACCTTGAAGATGGAGAGTTTGATTGGACAGGGGGGAGAAATTATTTTCTTTGGTGTTGAGAGAAGAAATGGTGAGGTTACTAAGCTGATCAATTGAAAAGGTTATTTCGGAAACGCTTTGGTCAATAATTGTTAGGTGGGGTTTGTTGGGGTTGGCGATTTCTGTGGTTGAGTATGTTCGTTCTGAACTGTAACCTGATTTTGTGACTGTGATTTGGTAGCAGCTTACACAAACAGGTGCACCAGGAAGAATAACACGTCCTTCAGAGTTGGTTTCAAGGTTTAGGTTTACTGGAGGATTTAGGGTGCTTGCGAGGAGATTAATGTTTGCACCAGGAACAGGATTTGCGTTGGCATCAAAGACAAGAATGGAAATAGTGCCGGCATTTGTGATTGTTTCAATGCTTGGTGGAGAAATATCAGTGATTAGCGTTATGGTGTTACTTTTTGATGGTGCAACACCACCCCAGGACACATCAACTCGGATTCTTTTGTAGTCGATTGGTAAAAGATCAGCAGGAGCAAGACTGTCAAAAGGATCATCAACGTAGACGACACTAGTTTTGGCAAGGTAATTCTGATGATTTCGTAAGATGTTTTCTTCTTGGGGAAGCATGCCAGGGGGAATACCATTGATTGTGCCAACATCGACAAAAGGGAGATTTCTGATAATTTCAATTTTCTCACTTGCGATATGTATTGCTGTGGTTCTGGCTCGGGTGTAGGAGACAAGATTGTAAGTGTTGAAAACGAGTGTAATCACAGCGGCAGAGAGAATGGTGAAGATGCCAAGTGAAATAATAATTCCGATTAGAGTTTGTCCGAGGCGGTTTTTGATCCTTTTGGGCATTTTGTTTTAAGTATATCAAGAATCAAAGCAAAACATTTTATTTTGAATTTGCTATAGTTAGTGTAACTGCCATGTTCCAAAAAAAGTTTATTTCTATCGTTTTTACTTCGCGTAAAATTCAATATTTACAGCTTGATTCATCAAAGAAGACTGTGGTTAAGTTTGGCTCATTTGATATACCTCCAGGGTTGATTGTTGCTTATCAGGTGAAAGATGTGGCTGTATTGTCACAGTTGGTTGCCGGTACATATAAACAACTGGGTTTAAAGGAAAAGGCTGTTGGGATTGTGATACCAGAATTTTCAACTTACACCAGAGCGTTTAATTTTCCCAAACTTGAACACCAAGAACTAGATGAAGCAGTGCGTTGGGATGCGGCTGATTTTTTACCTGATTCTGGAAAAGATATGTTGATGGATTGGGAAATTATTGGAGAGGAAGGGGAAACATATAAAGTCTTGATGGCAGCAATTAAAAAAGAGGCTTTGGCTGGATATGTAGATGCTGTGAGTAGAGCGGGATTAATACCATTAATTGTTGAGACACCATCTTTATCCCTGGTGCGGGTGACTGACGGGATTGATGTTGAAAAGTTAGTAGTATATGTTTCAGCGGATGAGACGATTTTGGTACTTGGAAAAGGTGAGAGTATTTTGGCAAGTTCGGTTGCAAATTCAAGCTCCCAGAATGAAATTATTCAGACAGCGCAAAGGTTGATTCAACATTACTCAAAGGTTGCAGTGGAGAAAGTATTTGTTGGTGGGGCAAATTTATCGGGGCAGTTTTTGAACGATTTTCAGGCCAACTTGGGTAAGAAGATAGAGCTGATTAATATTGCTATCCAGGGATTAACCCCAGCTCAAGTGCAGGAATATATCATACCAATTTCTTTGCAATTGAAAGACCCTGTGCAGCCTGCTAGTGAGGCTACTATTAATTTATTGCCTAAGGAGTGGGAAAAGCATTTTAAAGAGAGATTAACAGGGCTTAGATATTGGACACTAACGCTTTTTATCTCGGTGATTGTTTGGGTATGTCTTTTGGCTGTTGTGATTACATATATGCTTTTTGATAAGGTGGCTCGTGATTATGAGGCTCGGGAAACAATGGTGGATGACAAAGTGCTTACTCAAGTGACTGCTGATGTGGAGAGGGCAAATAATTTGAGTGAAAGCGTGCTTTCAATTACTGAATCGATTGTGTGGCCACAGACGATTGTTAATCAGATTACCAAAGTAAAGCCAGTTGGAATTGAAATTCTTAGCTTTGATTTGAATCTGGAAAAAGGAACGGTTAAGCTGATTGGGAAAGCAGCCGACAGATCAGTTTTGATTAATTTCAAAAAGAAAATTGAGTCAACTTCCGCATTTGATTCTATTGAACTTCCAATTACGAGTTTGGTTAGTGAAACTAATCTTGATTTTGAAATGACGTTTATATATATGCCAGTTATGAAAGAGACGAAAAAGGTTCCAAAATTAAAAATATGAAAAATCAAACAGGGCGAGATATTAGAGCAATAATTGGACAAGAAGGACTAAATAAGTTCATTTTACCTTTTGTTTCAATTATAAAAGTGGTAGCACTTAATATAGGAAGTTTGGGAATTGTATTTGTGACGCTCTTTTTGATGAGTAAATTACCTGCCAAGGCTGAAAAAATCAAAGAGTTAAGAAATCAAAAGATTGTGAAGAATGAACAGGTTGACATTGCTTTTTTGATGGCAGGATTGGAAGGGAATAAAGAGACGCTTGATTTTATAAATACATATTTTGCGGATGAGGAGGGTCTTTTGAAATTTTACCTGGCAATTGACGAGCTTAGACGTGAAGGTACGCTGCAGAAGTTTGTTCCACTTTCAGGAACGCCGGTAAAAAGCAGTAATCAGGCGATGGGTTATCCAATCGCGATTGAGCTAAAGGGTAGTCGAGAGTCGGTCAATACTGCTTATCTGAAAATACTGAATTTGCCGTTTTTGATAAGACCAATTACTTTTAAATATGAGGTTTTGACAGAAGAAAGTGCTGTCAGACTGAGTCTTGGAGTTATGCTTTATACAAATGAGACAGATTAAAAATTTAGACAAGTTTTACATAGTTTTTGCTTTGGTGTTTATGACACTAGCGTTTTTGGTAATTGTTATTGTAAAAGGAATTTTTAGTGCAGTATCGGTTGCCCGTGAGGTTGATTCAGAGCTGGTTGAGAGTTTGACACCTAGATTGAATGAGTCTGGTTTAGAAGAATCAGCCAGGTTATTAAGAGAGAAGAAAATTGATTCTCTTGACTTAGGTAGATAAAGTTATGTACAACTAAGTAAGAAGATATTTTTAATTAAGTATTTTTAAACAAGAAGGAGGTGAAGAAGAAATAAAAATGAAAACATTAAAAAGAGGTTTTACATTGATTGAGCTTTTAGTGGTAATTGGTATTATTGGTATTTTGGCTGCAATTGTACTTGTTGCTGTAAATCCAGGAAGGCAGTTTGCCCAAGCTAGAGATGCACAAAGAAAGAGTGATCTTTTAGAGTTGACAAATGCTATTTACCAATTTGCTGCTGAGCATAATGGTAATTTACCTGACACAGATAACGATGATACAGCGAGTAATTTCCCAACAGTCGCTACTTGTATTGGAAACGATACAGTTACTGCTGGTTGTTTCAATCTTGAAGTTGCTGGTGCTGAAGATGGTTCAGATGCAGACACAGATATTGATGATCCACTTGTGTCTACATATATGGCTGATATGCCAGCTGATCCCTCAACTGGTGATCAGGATGATACGGGTTACACTATTCATGTGAATGCTGACGGAAGAGTGGTTGTAGCTGCAGTTGGAGAACTTACCAATCCAATTTCAATTACAAGGTAAGCGATTGAGAGAAGTACCTGCTCAACTTGCGTGGACTTCTCTCTTTTGGTGGGTAAAGATTTTCTTCATGTTGTTTTTTGTTACAGGATTGTATTAATCTAATATGGGATGTTGAAACAGTACGTTTTTTTGATTTTTGCATTATTAGCTCTTGTGTTTCCAAAAAAACTTTACGCAGAAGAAAGTGTCATTCGTGTTACGGGATTTAATTTTCCGAGAAATCGATTTGCTTTAGTGCATCCACAAGGTTTACCTCCTCCATTAATGTATGGAACGAGAATTTTATATGGTTTATTAAAAGAGCCTGGGTATTTTGGGAATTCTGGTACGGTAACATGTAGTGTTGAATTTACACCTTTTGTTGACAAAGTGGTTTCTGGAGCGCTGGTTACGCAAGACGGGAAGTTGGTGGTTGATGTGTTTTTTGGGGGATTAAGTAACATTGAGTTATCAAGTGAGGAAGTAATTGAGTTGAAATCATTTTTAACATCGGGGGGTGTTCTATATATCAGTGGTTACGGTGGTGAGAATTCTGGACCACAATATAATACTTTGTTTGAGGGATTGGGTTTGTCGGATTATTTTAGCTATGATGTTATGAGTGTTGGGCCGTATGTACAGTCTGAAACACCCAGTGTGCAAACGCCAATTATAGATGGCCCTTTTGGATATGTTGAAGAGTTATTACACGGTAATTTTCGTCGATTGGTTGTGAACAGTATGTCTGGAGTAGCAAGAAGTAAGTTATTTAATGAATACATTTTGAGTGAAACAGCATATGGCAAAGGTTATTTGATTGTTACTGCGGATAGGATATATATCGACGATTATATTCGGAGAGATAATGATAATTATAATTATTTCCTTAATTTATTTGCTTTAGGGTGTAAACATCAGCCTGAGAAAGAGATTTCTGTTCCTTCATTTAAACAAGGTATTAGTCCATATGATGGGGTTGAACCATACTGGGAGAATTTTATATATGATCAAGGAGACAAACAGGATTTGTGGTGTGGGGAAACAATGAATGAATGTGGGTGTGTTGTAACTTCGGCGGCAATGATTCTGAAAAAGTATGGAGTTAATATGGGTCCGTATAATGAGGAGGTTAATCCAGATTCCTTAAATCGTTTTCTTGGTTTATTTGGAGCGTCACATAGCGCGACAAGAGATGAGATTCCACTTACTTACTACTCAAGTTTGGGGTATATGTATGGAAATGTGGTTTGGGATGCGGTGGGCTGGTATTCTTTGTTTGCCCGTGATCATTATCCATCTCAGACAATACTGGATCAACCGATTTATGAGAAGTATTCACTTTTTTCAGTGAAGGATCATATAGACAAAGGGATTCCGGTAATTTTAAAAGTTAAAACTTTGCGGGGCGGGTTTCATTGGGTTGTGGTGAAGGGCTATGATGGAGAGCGCTTGGTTATAAATGATCCGGCAACCCCCGATCCCAGTTTTGGCCGGTTTTCAACACTTGAGGACTTTGGTTATGTTCCGGCAAGTGGCAGGAGTGTTGTTTATTTTATTCCAGCAAATACTGATTACAGTAGTTTGATTGTTAAAACAATCAGCCCCATTCAGGTTTTGTTGGTTGATAATTTTGGCCGGAAAACTGGACAAGAAAATACAGAAGTGGTGGAGGAAATACCTGAGTCGGTTTATCTTTTTAATGAAGCACAAGAGAATCCTGGGAGAGTGGGCGTTTTATATACTTTGGGAGAGGGTACTTATGAGCTTAAGGTATATCGGCCTGGAAGTGGATGTTATGAACTTTTTGTAAACGAAACTGCTGGAAATACCGGAGGGGTGGTTGTTTATGGTGCAAATAGCCAGGGACAGGCTGAACTAAAGAGTTTAAATAAAAGTGATATTGTTTGTGTTGGTGGGAATGAGATTCTTGATTTTGGCATACCGGCCAATTTGGATGTGAAACCAGGAGTGGAAACAAACTTGTGGTATATGAATAATAAATGTGTAACGCCTGTGGGAATGATATTAAGAAATGGCTTTGATTACAGGAGACTTGATTTTAGTTCGTTTGAGTTTGGCCCTGGGAGAGCAAAGATGATACATGAAACACCTAAAATTATTGATCTTGATGGAGATAATAATCTTGACGTGCTTATGTATTTTGAGACAGAAAAGGTTGGTCTTGGAATTGGCAATACAAGGGCATGTTTAATTGGAAAAAGTAGGGGTGGGATTGATTTTGAGATATGTGATAACGTTCAAATTGTGCAGTAAATCGAAACGCGGTAGAATAGAGACCTAGAATGTTGAGAAAAAGTATTAATTTTTTAATAACAGAGTTTGTTTTAAATGGACATATGCAGTCATTGGGGGCTGTTGGGATTGTGTGTGTTTCATATTATTTTTTCTTTTCAAGTAGTGTGTTTAGGCTGGATTTAATTTTAATTTCTTATCTACTATTTGAATGTGTATATATTTTTGATCGCTTTGTTGATATTAACCATGATTTTCTGACAAACTTCAGAAGAAGCAGTCATATTAAAAAATATTTTAATTATGTTCCAATAATTCTTTTTGTGATGCTTTTATTATTGTTTTCTCTGCTTTTTATTTATGCAAACATGATTAGTGTTTTTACTGTTGCGGTAATCGTAGGTTTTGGTTTTTTGTACCCAATATTTTTCAAGAAATTAACTAAGAGGATTCCTCTTTTTAAAAATTTTTATGTATCTTCGGTTTTTGCACTAATGGTGTTTTTGCCGGCTATTTATTTTGAGAATTACGCGTTTGATTTGATAGAGTTGGTGGTGTTTTTCACCTGTGTATTTTTTGAAGCCTTTATTGGTCAAATTGTTCTTGACATGAAAGATTTGGAAAGTGATAAAAGGAGACAAATATTAACCTTACCAGTGATGGTTGGTATGAAGAAAAGTTTGTTTATTGTTAACCTCCTGAGCCTTCTTAATTTGTTGGTTTTTACTTTTTTGTTTTTATATCTGAATTTTGTTCTGGGAATATATTTACTACTGGTGATTTCATTTATGGTTAACTACTTATCAGTAGTGATGGTTAAAAAGAATCAAAAATCTGCGTATTTAGCGCAGGCTGGAAAGTTTTTCGTATGGTTTTTAGGTTACTTGATCGTTAATATGATTGTATGAGCCTTCTGCCTTATGCCCTGACTGAGTTGCCTCTTTTTAATAAGCTATCGATTGTGATGATTGATTTTGTTGTGTTTTTGCTTTTGTATGCTGTGACTAATCATAGAAGACTAAGGGATGATAAGAGTAAGATTTTTACCTTGATGGGTATATTTATGCTTCTTTGGGTGAATTTTTCGTATTTTGCCAGACTGGTTGGGGATGGGGATTTGATATTTGCGGAATTTGTGCTGCGAATTGCATGGATTGCGACACCGCCTTTGTTTTATTGTACTTATCTTACCTCAATCTATATTTTGGGATATGTTGGCAGACATTCTAAAGTCAGTCTTTATCTTTTTGGCCTAACAGTGCTTTTGAGTTTAATGGTTGGGGTGGGAGATCTTGTGATTAGCGGGATCACATTTGAGGACTCGGTTGTTGATATCCAGTATGGACTAGGCTTTTTCCCATTTTTGGGTGCAATCTTTGTAATTATGTTTTTTACAATTTTGCCTCTTCTTAAGACTAGGATAAATGCAAGTCAACGCGTTTTTTTGGCCGGAGTGGTTATTTTTTACGTTGCGAATCTAATCTTTAATATTGGACTTCCGGTATTTTTGGGGATTACACATCTTTACTATTTTGGAGACTATTCGACTGTTTTTCTTTTGGGATTTACGTCTTATGCGATTGTTCGCCATAGATTATTTGATATTAGAATAATTGCAACCGAGCTTTTGACCGTTGTTTTATGGGCGGTTTTATTTTTCAAAATTTTTACTGCCCAATCGAGTTCTGAGAGGGTGATTGATATGTTTGTGTTTGGCTTAACAATTGTTTTTGGGATATTTTTGATTAGAAGCGTGATGAAAGAGGTTAAAAATAGACAAGAATTGGAGGAACTTAATTACAAGCTTAATATTTTAGACCAGCGTAAAAATGAATTTATTTCTGTTGCGGCGCATGAGCTTCGCGCACCGTTGACTGTGATTAAAGGATATGCGTCGATGATTCTGGAAGGAGATACGGGAAAAATTTCAGAGAAGGCAGAAGAGTTTTTACAAGACTTAGCGTTGTCGACTGAGAGAATGATACGTCTTGTTAATAATATGCTTGATGTGTCCAGAATTGAAGAAGGAAGGATTGTTTATCAAGAAGAAGTAATTAGTTTGGGTCAGATTTTACAAAAGGTGTATAAGGAGTTTACCCCTGAAGCAAAGCGGAAAAATCTTCAGTTTAATTTAGAGATACCATATCATTTACAGGATAGTGTACTTGTTGATGCTGATCGTCTTCGTGAAGTAATTGTGAATTTTCTAAGTAATGCCCTAAAATACACAGAACAAGGAGGGGTAAGGCTTGCGATATCTAATCCAAGGTCAGGTTGGGTGAGGGTTGAGGTGATTGATACTGGTATGGGTATTACAAAGGAAGAACAGGAAAAACTATTTCGGAAATTTTATCGAGTTCGATCGAATGTGGGAAAGACAATTGGAAGTGGACTTGGGCTCTATATCTCAAAATTGTTGATTCAAAAATTCGGTGGGATAATTGGTCTTGTTTCTGAATATGGGAAGGGAAGTAATTTTTGGTTCGAGTTGCCTTTGAAATTTGAAAAACCAACTGATACCATTACTATGGATAAAATAAATGGATAATAAACAACAAGTAATAGTAAAAAGTATTTTGATTATTGAAGATGACCCAATGCTTCAGAAAATGTATAAAACAAAGTTTGAGTCTGAAGGCTTTTTGGTTTGGACTGCAAGTGATGGCGAGACAGGGCTTAATATGGCTCTTGCTCAGCGACCATCAATTGTTCTTCTTGATATTATGATGCCTAAATTGTCGGGTATGGATATGCTTATTAAATTAAGAGCTGATTTGACGGGAAAAACGATTCCGGTTGTGATGTTAACAAATCTTTCTCAGCAGGAAGAGGTTGATCTGGCGATGCAATTGGGGGTAAAAGAATATTTGGTTAAGGCAAATAATACACCAGGTGAGGTTGTTGAAAAGGTGAAAAAACATATACAATAAATTATGATTGGATTACTGCATTTGGACTTGGCTCATTTTTTTGTACCAAAAAGCTCAAATAATTATAAAGCTCGTATTCTTCATATTCCGTTTATTACTTTTTTCTTGCTTGTCATTATTGCTTTGCAAGCAGTGATTGGCGTGGTTTCATACCAGGGTCTTGGGGTTTTGGGGTATGCAGCTAATATTAAGCCGAGCGAAATTGTTCGATTAACAAATGAAGAGAGAGTGAAAGCAGGAGCTGGCCAACTAGTTGAAAATCCTTTGTTGACACAAGCAGCCCAAGCAAAAGGAAAAGACATGTTGGAAAAAGATTATTGGGCGCATGTGAGTCCGGATGGGGTAGAGCCATGGTTTTTCTTTAATAATGTTGGTTATAAATATAGGTATGCAGGGGAAAATTTGGCACGAGATTTTACTAATCCACAAGGAGCGATTCAAGCATGGTTGGCATCGCCATCACACAGGGACAATATGTTATCTGGGAAGTATAAAGAGATGGGAGTGGCTGTGGTTGAAGGAGATATGAATGGGGTGGATACAACAATTATTGTTCAGCTTTTTGGAACTGGGGTGGGAGAGACAAGCGACAATATCGTGCCAGTTGCACAGGCTGAAGAGGCGGAGAAATTGACTTTCGAGCCAGAGCAAACAGTGGTTGAAAAAGTTGTGGAGAAAAAGGCGGTTGTTACAAAAACAAATGAACTTTTGAGCAATAAATCTGTAATTTCCGGTGTTGATTTAGAAGGTGGGAAAATTTCACCGTTTAGTGTTACTAAAGTACTTTCAATTGGAATTATTTCATTGTTTTTGATTGTGCTGGTGATAGATGGTGTTTGGGTAGCAAGAAAAGGTATAGTGAGAATATCAGGAAGAACATTGGCTCACATATCATTTTTAGGGATGGTTCTGGCAATTATATTAATTGCTAAAGCTGGCCAAATATTTTAAATAAAATAATGAGTAGTAAAATCAAAAAACTTACTAAAGATATACCCCACTATATTCCTCTTTTAGGGATTTTGGGATTTGGGGTTTTTGGTTTTTGGTTTTTTTTCTACGACAAAGTGTTTCAAACAGGGATTGCCTTTTCAGTTTCACTTTCTTATGTTGTTTGGGGGGTCGTGCACCACAAGATTCACAAGGATTTGTATTTTGAAACATTTATTGAATATGTTGTGATTGCGGTTTTGGGCTTCTTGGCGGTACTTTCAGTCATATTCCGTAGTTAGAGTGATATAATTTTCCCATTATGGAGACAATTAATGATAAATTTGTTAGTCCAACCTTGGGAGAAATTACAGTGGGGCGAATGATTGAAGAGATATCTTCCTTTGTAGCGCTTGATTCGCATGGGTTTTATAGACTTGTGATTGGGACAGATTCACAGGCTAAGATAGTTAGTGGAAAAAAAGAATGTGATTTTGTGACGGCAATTGTTATTCATCGAAAAGGCAGAGGGGCAAGGTATTTCTGGAGAAAAGAAAAAGCAAGCCCGCCGACACTACGAGACAAAATTTATATGGAAACGACAAGGTCGCTTGATACGGCCAGAGAGTTGGTGCCATCACTAAGAAAGGCTGTATCACCAGCAAAATATGATCTTGAGATTCATATTGATGTTGGATCGCTTGGTCCAACAAGAGAGATGATTAAAGAAGTGGTTGGTATGGTAACTGGAAGTGGATATGTTGCCAAGACAAAACCTGAAAGCTGGGCAGCCAGTAGTGTGGCGGATAAACATACCTAAAGCTTTAGGAAAGAAGATCTGGGCGTTTGAGAGTTGTGTTCTTAATGGCATTTTTTTCCTGCCAGGATTTTATCTTGGCGTGATCTCCTGAGAGTAAAACTTTGGGTACTTTCCAGCCGTGGAATACTTCTGGGCGGGTATACTGGGGATGTTCAATGAGATTGGGATTGGTAAATGATTCGTCTTGAGTTGCCTCTTCTTTTTTGAGAGTTCCTGGGATAAGACGAACAACTGCTTCGGTAATGATCATGCTGGGCAGTTCTCCTCCAGATAGAACAAAGTCACCGATTGAGATTTCCTGATCAATTAAGTGTTTTCTGATTCTTTCATCAAAGCCTTCGTAGCGACCACAAACTAGAATGAGATGTTTTTTTTGAGAGAGGTTGGCTGCAAGAGATTGGTTGAAAGGTGTGCCTTGGGGTGAAAGCAGAATAACATGACTATTTTTGTTTTTTAGAGCCTTTAGGGCATTATAGACGGGTTTAATCATAAGAAGCATGCCTGGTCCTCCGCCATATGGCCGATCATCAACGCTTTTATGTTTATCTTCTGCCCAATCCCGCAGGTTATGGAGATTAATTTTAACCAATTTTTTTTGTTGGGCGATTTTTATTATAGAATGATCAAATGGGCCCTGAAATATTTCAGGAAAAAGTGTAATAATGTCGATGGTAATCATGGTGTGTAAATATATCATATAGTTAATTCAAACTAAAATGAATACTTGTTAACAATTTGTATAGAAAAATGAGAGTTTTAATAATGATTCCAACATATAATGAAATTGAGAATATTGATAAACTTCTTTCTGATCTTAGTTTAAGACAAAAAAAGAGTAAAAAACACAAAATTGAAGTTTTGATTGTGGATGATAATTCGCCTGATGGTACGGGAGAGGTGGTAAAACAATATCAGAATAAAAATAAATGGATATATTTATTGACTGGAAAGAAAAAAGGATTGGGTAGTGCGATGATTAGGGGATATAAATATGCACTTGGGCAGTTGAAGCCTGATGTAATTGTGACTAATGAGGCAGACTTTGCCTTTGACTTTAAACATCTTAATTATATGCTTGGGAGCCTTGAAAAAGGAAATGATGTTGTGGTTGGTTCAAGACATGTGGGAGTGGGGAAGACAAGTGGTTGGACTGTGAGTCGGAGGTTGAATCACTGGGTGGCAAATACAATTTTTGCCACTTGGGTGGCGGGGGTAGGTGAAGTGTATGATCATAACGGGGCGTTTCGGGCAATTAGGGTAAAGGGAGTGCTTGATAAAATTAATTTTGATTTACTAAAGACGAAAGGGTTTGCTTTCTTTTTTTATTTTCTTTATGAGACGGCGAAAGTGACTAATAAGTTTGATGAGTTTCCGGTTATTTATCGATTTAGGCAGCGGGGTGAGTCAAAAGTATCTTTTAATATTAAATATATAAAAACTTATATACGTGATGTATTTGAATATATGAGTCTTGCAATAAAAATCCGATTTGAGAAAACGAAAAAATGGTTAACGTGAAAGTTAAAAAGCTAGTAGAGGTGATATTGGCTCCAAGGAATTTTGGTTATTTGTTGTTTTTATTTTTTTTGATTTTTATATTAAGGTTTAATAGTTTGGAGACATTTTTTGAGAGAGATGAGGGTGAGTATGCATATAGTGCGTGGATTATGAAGAATGGTGGAGTTTTGTATGGTGATGCTTTTTTACAAAAACCACCAATGATTGTATATACGTATTATTTTGCTCAGTTTATAAAGGATGGGATTGTTATGACTCGTGTTTTGGCCTTTGTTTTTGTGTTTCTTTCTTCACTTTTGGTTGGATATATTGCAAGATATGAATTCGGAAAAAGGTATTTCTGGTTGTCGGCTGTTATTTTTGGAGTGATAGTTAATTTTCCGGGATTTACGCCTTTTGCAGCAAATACTGAGATATTTATGTTACTACCAATGCTTGGAGTAATTGCAATTTATGAAAAATATCGTTTTAGCAACAAAAACTATTGGCATCTTATTGCAGGTAGCTTGGCAATGATTGCTTTGATGTACAAACCGATTTGTATTTTGGTGGTTGGTTTTGTTTTTTTAGTATGGGCAGTTGAGATTGTAAAAAAGAACAACGATATTAAAGATCTTTTTTACAGAGGCATGTTTTGGTTGTTTGGAATGTTAATAGCAGGCCTTTTGATTTTATTGCCAATTATTCTATCAGGTCAGCTTAGGCCTTTTTGGGAGGAAGTAGTTGTGTTTAACCGTAGTTATGCGATCTCGTGGGGTTGGGACTTGGGAGCGTTTGTTTTTCAAATGAAGAGAATTGCAAAATATTACTGGATATTAGTTATTATTACGCCTGTTTTTCTGCTTGCTAGACCAAAAAGATGGTGGTTTTTGATAGGTTGTTTTGTTTTTTCACTGCTGAGTGTTTATCAGAGTTATATTGGACATTATTATCTTCTTGTTGTACCGTTTTGGGCAATTCTGATTGGATGGATTATTTGTTATTTTTGTGATGCTGAAGTTTTTAAGAAAATTACTTATAGGCGTGAAATGTTTTTGGGTTTTTTTATGGTTTTTATGCTTTGGGGATACAAAGAGCAGTTTAGTTTGACAGGGGATCAGCTAGGTGTTTGGGTATATGGTAATTTGAATCCATTTTTTGAAGCACAAACCATTGCTCACGAGCTTGCTCGTTTTACTAGCTCAACAGACAGAGTTTTTATTGCAGGTAGTGAGCCTGAAATTCTTTATTATGCCAAAAGAAAAAGTATGTCGAGATTTGTGATTACTTATCCTTTGATTGTTGAGACACCGCTACGGCTCTCTTATCAAAAAGAAATTATTAGGGAATTTGAGACATCTTTTCCAAAAGCGATTGTTTATTCACAAAGAGAGTATAGTGGGCTTTGGAACGAGGAATCACCTAGATTATTTATTGATTATTTGAACAGTTTAATTGAAAATGAGTATGAACTTGCAGGAGGATATGTTTGGAAGAATGGTCGTGGATATTGGAGTAATCAACTTAGCGAAGAAGAAAAGAAAAACAGTAGTTTATTGTTGTATATACTAAGAGATGAAAAAAATAAGTCTTGAAGGTAATCGTGCCTATGTTTTTTTGCTTGGACTAATTATTCTTGTTTATGGGAAATCACTCTGGTTTGGTTATACATATCTTGACGATAATGTTTTGATCTTGGATAATCTTTTCTTTTTAAAGGATTTGGGAAATATTTTTCGAGCGTTTCAAATTGAGGTGTTTCATGTACTACATTCTTCAGCGGCTTATTATCGCCCAATTTTAACGCTTTCGTTTATGTTTGACGCGCAAATTAGCGGAGCGAATCTTTTTTTCTATCACCTTATGAATATTCTAATTCATATTGGTGTTGTTCTTTTTCTATATAGACTACTTCTGATGCTTGAAGTTGGGCAGAAGCTTGCACTTTTTTTATCTAGTGTAATGGCGATTCATCCGGGGATTAGTCAGACTGTGGCTTGGGTTCCAGGAAGAAACGATTCACTTTTAGCCCTATTTTTACTTTTAGGATTTATCTTCTTAATTAAATATTTTGAAAGTGAACAGACGGTTTATTTGGTTGCCCATTTTTTAACCTATTTTCTCATGGTTTTTACAAAAGAATCAGCAAATTTGTTTCCGGTTTTAATGATTAGTTTTTTGGTAATAAAGATGGGTAAGAAAATATTTGACGAGCGGGTAATTGTTTACATCTTAGTATCTGGAGGAATTAGTTTGTTTTGGTTTTATATGAGAAGCAGCGCAATTGTTAATCCTGTTGGGTATTCGCTTGGGAAGGTTGTGGAAACAGTTGTGGGTAACTCACCAGCTGTTTTTCTTTATTTGGGAAAAGCTATCTTTCCAGTTAATCTGTCAGTATTGCCGACACTTCAGGATTCTAATTTATTGTTTGGAGTGATTGGGTTGGTGTTGATTTTGGTTTTAGCTATATATTTGAAAAGCTATAAATATTTTTTGTTTTGGTTTGGAATATTTTGGTGGGGTATGTTTTTGTTGCCTTCGTTTGTAAGGCCGAATGAGTATTATGTGGCTGATTTTATTGAGCACAGAGGATATGTACCAATGATTGGATTTTTATTGGCATTGTCCACTTTTGATTTCGGATGGGAGTTTGAGAGAGAAAAAAAGGTTGTTGTAATAATACCCATTCTTATAATTTTTGTGTTATCTGCGGGGACATTCTTTTATATTGATAATTTTTCTAATTCAATTAAGTTTTGGAATAATGCTGTTACCCATTCACCCAGTCATCCTTTGGCTTATAAAAATCTTGGAGCAATGTATTACCTTGTGAATGATCTTAATAATGCTGAGAAATACTATCTTTTTTCGCTTAAGGTAAATCCGAGTGAGACAATGGTGCACAATAACCTATCTTTAATTTATCTTGATCAGGGAGATTTAGTGAGAGCACAAGCTGAGCTTGACAGTGAGCTTTTGATTAATCCTTTGTATGACAAAGCTCATTTTAACTATGGAATATTATATTGGCAGATGGGGGAAAAAGAAAAAGCAGCCAGGAGTTGGGAAAAGACTCTTGAGATTAACCCTGATCATTTTGAGGCAATGAGAAATTTGGCAGTGTATTTTCATGAAAAAGGGGAAATTGAGAAATCTAAGTATTTTGTTAATCAGTTGCGATTGAGAGGTTTGTAAAGATGGTCTATATAAAAAACTCAAAACAAGTTTTTGAGGTTTAGTATATAGGAATTCTGTGTTTGTTAATCAAAATGTTAGATGACATTTTGATTTAATATGACTATACTAATTTTATGTCGGTTGAGAAAAAGATAGTTGTAATAATGCCAACGTATAAGGAGGCTGATAATATTTCAAAAATGATTCCAGCTTTGGTGGGAGAGGAGTTTAAGAAGATTGATGCCGAGATGCATCTTTTGGTTATGAATGATCTTGACAGCGAAGGTAAAGACGATGGTACTGGTGATATTGTACGAAAGGAAATGAAAACACGAAAAACGCTTCACCTTTTGGAAGGGAAGAAACAAGGGTTGGGATGGGCATATATTAGAGGAATGAAATATGCAATGGATAAACTTCATGCTGATGCTGTTATGGAAATGGATGCTGATTTTCAGCACCCACCGCGATTTGTGAAGCCAATGGTTGAGGCTTATTTAAAGGGGGCTGAGTATGTAATTGGATCAAGATATATTAAAGGTGGTTCTGTGCCTAGTGAGTGGCCAATACAAAGAAAAGGGATTAGCTTTTTGGGGAATTTATTTATAAGGCTTGTGCTTCTTAAGCCAAAACTTCATGATTTGACAACTGGATTTAGACTAACTCAAGTAAGCGGAGTTCTGGATAAAATAGATCTTGATCATTTAATGGAACCAACTAGGTTTGCTTACAAGGTTGATTTGCTTTATCAGTCTATAAAGAATGCCAAAGTAGTGGAAGAAGTACCACTTGAATTTGCACCTCGAACACAGGAAACAAGTAAATTTAGTATGAAAGAGATGGTTTCAACATTTAAGGTTGCAATTATTTTAGGTATACGGGATAAGCAGAGATTTATTAAGTTTGGGACAGTTGGTTTTGTTGGATATGTTGTTAATGCTAGTTTTTTGTATTTGTTTAGTAAGTGGAGTTGGCCGGAATGGGCAAGTTGGGCTCTCTCAACGGAGTTTGCAATTATCAGTAATTTTACCTTAAATAATATTTGGACATTTAAGAAAGAGAAAATTCAAGGAGTGGTAAATTTGATCGCAAAGTTTATACAATTTAATTTCACTTCAACTGGTGCAATTGTGATTCAAACAGTGGCTGGGACAGTGGGAGTTTCCTTATTGGGTGTTGAATATAGGCAATTACTTTTGCCGTTTATTATTGGGTTTTTGGTTCTTCCATATAACTATTTTATGTATAACTTAGTTATTTGGAAAACGTGGAATTGGACAAAAAAGAAGAATTAACTTCAAAACTTGAGAGACTTTGGGAGATTTTATTGATTACTATTATATAATGCTGGAGCGAGAAATGAATTACAGTGAGCGAGAAGAACAATTAAACAAACGGATTATTAAAGACTACTTACGTTTTGGGTCGGTTGAAGAGGTATTTAGGCGAAGCAATTTTGATTTACCAATTTCGACTTCTGGAGTGCACCGTTTGATTGATAAATGGGGTGTGGTTAAAGCGGCTGGACCAAATACAGAGCTTGGCGAAGTGATTATGTTTTTGGAAAAGTTGGCAAGAGAAAAAATACCCCTAGAAACACTATATAGTAAGTTACCGCCTAGTTTTGAAACATCAAAAGTGACTTTGCATAGGGTATTGTCTTGTATTAAACATGGTCTTGTAAGGCGTGTCGGCGTAGGATTGGTAGTTACTCCAGAAGGAGATGAGTCACAAATGTTGATCGGTCGAGATATTTCAACGCCAAGGGCTGAGTTTGGCAAGTATTACGGTAATTTATCAATACCAGTTGGTTTTTCAAAGAAAGGTGAATCAAGACAAGATTCACTGACAAGGGTGCTTCAGCGTGAAGTTTTTTCTGCACTGACTGTTGAGCGTGAATTTCCATACGAGCTTCTTGATGGTGATTTGAGACCGTTTATGCAACTTTATTTAGCTGATACGGTGGTTTCGATTTATCATCTTGAAATACCCTATCAGTTGGCCCAGAGGGCTGAAAGTTGGGTGTTGTCAGATTTAAGATTTGAAGCAATTGAAAACGTTTTGGCTGAGTCTGAGACAAAAACATATCGTTCTGGTGTTTTTGAAGTGGCAAAACACTACATTGATTTTTCAAGCCGTGGTTTAGTTCAAGTTCCTCCATTATTGTCGATTTCAGACTTGAATCTTGCTTTTAATCCGGCGCTTGCCAGGATATATGTTTAGACTTTTTTCAAAGAGAATTAATCTTTTTTAATTGGAGGAAGGATGAAATTACCGTTTTCGTCGAGGCTATACTGTCTTAGGTCGTGATCTTGTACACTTTGGTGTTGCAGAATTATAGTTTCTCTTTCAATTACTTTTCCAGGATTTGCTGTTACTACTCTTTCTGACACTTTTGTTGCAAAAAGTTGTGCTCTTTGTAATTTCAATCTCCAGATATCTGGTCTTCCACTGCCTCTTTCACTCATGAAGAAGATTATAGCGTGGATTTTCTATCAAATACTGTCAGGTTTATTTAGAGAAGAGGAGACCAGTTGGAAATGGGCATTGTGTTTTGTGAAATGTAAGCAAGTGAAAACAGGTAGATAGGAAGGGCAAGAATACAAAGAATGATTTTAAATTCTTTCGATGTTAGTAAATCTCTTGTACCGATAATCAGGAATGGGGTGATCGGGAGAGCGTATCGTATGATGTCGCGATGAGAGACAAAGAAGATTGAGCTAAGAAAGATTGCAACAAACCAGGAAAGAACATTGTCTTTTTGTTTGATGAGTTGGGATAATCCAAGAAGGCAGATTAAGTAAAAGAGAATAATTTCTTCGAGCCAGTGGGTATTTACCCAAGGAGCTTGATAATTAAAGATTTGAAAAGGTGGGAAGAATAGATGGATATTGTCTCCAGAGTTAAAGTATGCAAAAAAGTTATTAAATGTCTGTTGGTAGAGTGCAAAGACGGCAATGAGTGACAGGGGAATTAAAAGAATGGGGTAAACACTAAAATTAATTTTTTGAAACCATTTGTTTAAATGTGTATTGGCAAGACGTTTAAATTCAGAGGAAAAAATAATACAAAGATAGGCAAGAAAAAGAAGAATGCCGGGTGACTTTGTTAGTTGTGCTAAGGCACCAAACAAACCTGCAAACCAATATTTTTCTTTTTTGAAAAAATAGACAGAGGCGATAATTGTTGCGATAAATAGAGGCTCAGGGGAGCCGACTGATCGAATGATGAGCCAGCGTGCGGGAAAAATCGAGAAAATTGTAGTGAGCCAGAGGGCGTTGTCTTTACTTGTGTATTCTTTGGCAAGCAGGTAAAAGAAAGAGAGTGCGATAAATGCAGAAAAACAGGTTACAGCGAGCATTGCGTAAGGAAAGACTGTGATTGTGGCGACTAAGCGTACTAAAAATGGATAGAGGGGGAAATGGGCTGCGTAGTATTCGACGGGTAAGTCAAAGGAGAAGTTTTGCTTGATGAGCTCTGGGTTATACAGAGTTTTTGCGATGGCAATATAGAGTGGCCCATCGTAGTTTGAAACAACGGTTGTCATTCCTCCTTCTGGAAGTGGGATTCCCCAGAATTTTTTTAAGCGTGCAAAAAAAGGTAACCAAACAAGAATGGTTGGTAGAAGTGAGAGAAGAAGTATTGGCAAATACTCTTTTGCCTTTTTAATCATTGTAGGTTCATATTATACTTTTTAGATTGAAGGATACAAGTGCGATTGGATTTATACTTAGAGCAAATTTTGAGTTATACTTTCTTTTATATGAATAGACTATCTGAATTGAGTGTTTTTTTTCCTGCGTATAACGAGGAAGCGAATCTTCGGATGGTAGTTGAGAAAGCGATTAACTATTTACCTAAAATAGCTCAAAAATGGGAGGTTTTAATTGTTGATGATGGATCGAAGGATAAGACAGGTGAAATTGCTGATAGTTTGGCAAAAGAATATAGGCAAATTAGAGTAATTCACCACAGGCCTAATAGGGGTTATGGTGCAGCATTTAAAAGCGGGTTTTACAATGCAAAGTACGAGTGGATTGCTTTTACAGATAGCGATGGTCAATTTGATTTTCGTGATATTGATAAATTCATTGAAAAACAAAAGGAGACGAGTGCTGATTTAGTTATTGGTTATTATTTGGGTAGAAAAGTGTCACTGCAGATCAAAATAACTTCCAAGATTTGGGAGATACTAGTCTTTTTACTTTTTGGTTTGAATGTACACGACATAGATTGTGGGTTTAAACTTGTGTCAAAAAAGGTGATCTCTTCGATTCCTAAGCTAGAAAGTGAAAGGGGTGCATTTATAAGTAGTGAGTTTTTAGTGAAAGCCAGAAGAGCGGGGTTTAAAATTGAGGAAGTGGGAGTAAGACACTATGTACGTGCTGGAGGAAAACCAACAGGAAGGAAATTAAATGTAATAATGCAGAGTTTTGTGGATCTTTTTCGTTTATGGCAGAGATTAAAATAAAAACAGTAAAAAAGTGGGTTTTGGAGCACAGACTGGAGAGTGTGCTTGTGTTTCTTATCATAGGATTGGGGGCATTTTTTCGTTTCTATCGGATTTCTGAATATATGACATTTTTGGGAGATGAGGGGAGAGATGCGATAATTGTACGAAGACTGCTTGTTAATTTTGATCCAATTTTGATTGGTCCTGGCACTTCAATTGGAAATATGTATTTGGGTCCTTGGTATTATTATTTGATTGCTCCGGCCTTGTTCTTTTCTAATTTTTCTCCGGTTGGCCCTTCGGCGCTTGTGGCTTTATTGGGTACTATAACAATAGGACTTGTTTGGTGGATATCCAGGGAATGGTTTTTGACAAAGACAAGGGACAGTCTGGCTGTGGGAGGGCTTGTGGCAGCATTTTTATATGCAATTTCACCAACGATGATTATTTTTGCAAAGTCGTCATGGAATCCGAATGTAATGCCGTTTTTTGCGCTTGTTTTTATCTATGGTATTTGGAAGGTGTGGAGAGGGGAGAACTATAAATGGTTGTTTGTTGTTGGAATTTCACTGGCAATGGCACTTAATTCTCATTATTTAGGACTTCTTCTTGTGCCGATAGGTGGACTATTTTGGTTGATGAGAATAATTAGTATTCGAAAAGAGAAAAAAGAGTTGAGGACGATTGTGTGGTATAGCCTTGTAAGTTTGGTTATTTTTTTGATTATGATGTCACCCCTTTTGATTTTTGATATGAGGCATGGCTGGATTAATTCACAAGCTATAGTTAAGTTTTTCTTGGAAAGACAAACAACTGTTTCGATAAAGCCTTGGAAGGCTCTTCCTTTTGTATGGCCACTCATAATTACTTTTTGTGAGAGATTAGTTGCTGGGCGTGATCATGTTTTGGGAGTGTGGACTGCGGTTGGAATTGCTGGAGGAGTTAGTTGGTTGTTTATTTTTCAAAAAAAACAAATGCAGCCTAAAGCGAAGAGGGCTTTTTATTTGCTTTTAGTTTGGCTTGGAGTTTCAGTTGTTGGGCTTGGAGTTTATAAGCAGCATATTTATGATCATTATTTCGGATTTTTCTTTCCTGTTTTATTTTTGATTATGGCAGGAATTTTTCAGTATCTTTATGATAATTTTCGTACTCGCGGAATGTGGATTATTTTAGTTGCAGGGATATTTTTGACTTATTTTAATTTAAAAAGTAGCCCCTTAATATATCCGCCAAATCGGCAAATGCAAAGGGCTGAGGCGGTTGCTCGAAAAATACGCGAGATTGCCGGGGAGAGTAAATTTAATTTAGCGGTTGTTGCAGAGCGGAATTATGAAGATGGGTATCAGTATTTTTTGGAAAAATGGGGTCTTAATATTTCTGACATTGACCCTTTAAATTTTGAGGCAACGATTGCAGATCAGTTGTTTGTGGTATGTGAGAAAATACCTAGTCAATGTGATCCGACACACAACCCCAAGGCGGAGGTTGCTAATTTTGGTTGGAGTAAGATTGATGACCAGTGGCAGGTAATGGGGATTACTGTTTATAGATTGGTGCATTTAAATGAAGAAAATAATAAATAAAATAAAAAAAGATTTGTTAAAAGAGGTTGGGAGGCATAAAGTTGTTTACTTTTGTTTGGGCATTATTTTGTTGGCAGGGCTTATTGCTAGGGTATATCGGGTAGGTACAGTACTTGGTTTTTATTATGACCAAGGAAGGGATGCTTTAGTAATTTGGGAATTAATCCATAAGGGTAAGTTGTTTTTAATTGGCCCGACAACTGGAATTGCAGGGATTTTTAGAGGCCCTTTTTACTATTATTTGATTGCACCTTTTTATTTTGTTGGGGGAGGGGATCCTGCGTGGCCGGCTGTGATGTTGGCTGTACTTTCGGTTTTGGCAATTGCCTTGATGTATTATCTTGCGCTTAAAATGCAAGATAGGATTAGTGGGTTGTTTGCGGCTTTGATTGCTTCGCTTTCGTTTTATATTGTAATGGCTGGAAGATGGTTAAGTAATCCAACACCAATGCTACTTTTGAGTATGATTCTTGTTTGGCTTATGGTTTTGGTGACTGAGGGTAAAAAATGGGCATGGGTTGGAATTGCGTTTGTAGCAGGTTCATCGCTTTTTCATTTTGGGAGCGCGGGTGAGGCTTTTTATTTTCCGGCTTTATTGTTATTTGCGATTTGGCAAAGAAAGAATTTACCTGGCAGAAAGATTTTTGTGTTGAGCTTAGTTGCTTTTTTAATAACCGCAATGCCGCAGATAGTATTTGATATTCGACATGATGGAATATTGAGAGAAAACATAAAAAAGTTTTTGATTGATGATGGAAGTTTTAAGCTTTCGTTTAGACAAGTTTTGGAAAAAAGACTTGATTTTTATTACGACGTATTTACTAACAAGATTTTTCATTGGAGAAGGAAAAAAGAGGTTGTAATGCTTGCGGTTGTCGGCTTAACTTTTTTGGTTTGTTTGCCAAAATTCATAAAGCAAAAGGGTGTTGTTATTCTTATGTTACTTTTAACAACCCTGATGGTTGGACTTTTATTTTTTCAAGGTAACTTTGGAAACATATATGATTATTATTTAACTGGATATTATCTTGTTTTTATTCTTTTATTTGGTTTGGTTTTAGGGAGAATATGGAGATTTTGGTTAGGAAAAATATTTGTTATCTTTTTCTTTTGGAATTTCTTTGCAATGAATATTAATATTATTCGATTTAAAATTACTGATAATGTTGATGGTCCTGGTTCAGTGGCATTAAAAAATGAACTTCAGGCAATTGATTGGGTGTATAGAGATGCTGCAGGAAGACCGTTTAATATTGATGTGTATGTTCCGCCTGTGATTCCGTATGCATATGATTATTTGATTAAATGGTATGGAATGAAAAACTTTGGATATCTTCCAGAGGAGAAGCAAATTAGTCTTCTTTATACAATATACGAGAATGACAATCCTCATCCTGAGCGGCTTGAAGCTTGGTTTGAGAGGCAGAAAGGAATTGGAGATGTTGTGGATGAGGTTAGATTTGGTGGGATTGGGGTACAAAGAAGAGTGAGGAAGGAGTAGTGTTTGTGATATGGATAAATTAACAGTTTTTTTAAATAGACAAGTGAGAAAGAATTATTTAGTGATTGGAATTGTTTTGATTGGGTTTTTGCTTAGAGTGTGGAATTTTCAAGAGCTATTTATGTATAGTCATGATCAGGATTTAAGTGCTTGGGCAGTTCTTGATATTTGGGAAAGAGGACATTTAAGATTAATTGGTCAGGAAACAAGTGTATCTGGTGTATTTATTGGGGCTGGGTATTATTATCTTTTAATTCCATTTTATCTTTTGTTTGGCATGAGTCCTCTTGGCGGAGTTTTTATGTCTATAGTCTTGGGAGTATTTGGTGTTTTTAGTTGTTATTTTGTGTTTAAATATATTACCAATGAGAGAATTGCTTTGGTGGGTTCGTTAATATATGCAACTAGTTTTTTGGTTGTAATGACTGAACGTGAGGTTGTTCCGACAATGCCAGTCTTTTTGTGGACAAGTTGGTATTTGTATTCCTTGGGCTTAATTCTAAAAGGTAAACAACAGGTGGGTTTTATTTTGTCAGCTTTTTTAATTGGATTGGCTTGGCATCTTAATTTAGCTCTAATCATACTTGCGCCATTAATTATTATGGCCTTTGTTTTTTCGAAAAAGAAACTCGATTTAAGGGCGGCATTTTGGGGTGGAATAGTGTTGTTTGTGACAAATATGCCACTTTTATTATTTGAAATGCGGCATGGTTTTTCCCAAACGAAAGCTATTGTTGGTGCACTTATGAAAAGTGAAAATGTATCAATAGATCGGCTGGCAAAATTTGATCGGGTTATGCAACTTGTGGTTACAAATGTTAATCGGATTTTTGGGATGAATTTACTGGACATTTCACATCTGGGAGTTTTTTATGTTGCGATTGGAATTGTTTTATTTGTGGGTTGGGCAGAGCTGCTTGGCAAAAAAATATGGGTATTGATGGCGACTTGGTTAGTTTTGATTCCTTTGTTTTTTACATTTAACTCAATTAATACTTCTGAATATTACTTAAACGCGATGACTATTGTTTGGATTCTTCTTGTGAGTACTTTTATTGTTAAACTAAGGGATTATAAGAAGGAAATTGCATGGATTGTTTTGGCTTTTATTGTGGGTCTTGGAATAAAGCAGTTTTGGGGAATGAATATTAATAGAAGTGGATATGTAGAAAAGAGGCAGCTGGTGAGAGAGATTAAAAAAGATGCCTTGGTACATGGTTTCCCTTGTGTATCGGTATCATATATTACTGATCCCGGGTATGATATGGGATATCGATATTTGTATAGGCTTGAGAAGATGCATGTGAATAGGCCGAGTTCTGAAAGCCCGGTTTATTCAATTGTTTTTCCGCACTCAAAGGTAGATCGGATTGACAAAAGCTTTGGGGCGCTTGGATTGATATTCCCTGATTATGGCCGGTATAATGAAGAAAAGGTAAAAGAAACCTGTAGTGGTGCAAACTCAAACCTAACAGATCCGCTTTTTGGTTTTCCTTATTAAATTATGAAAAAAACATTTTTGACGGTGATAATACCTTGTTATAACGAGGAGGCCAACTTACACAGAGGTGTTTTAAAAGAAGTCTATGATTATTTGAAAGGAAAAAGTTTTAAATGGGAAGTCTTAATTTCAGATGATGGTAGTTCTGATAAAAGTCGAGAGATAATTGAAGAGCAAGTAAAAAAATATGCAAAGTTTAAGTTGCTTGCAAATCCACATGGTGGTAAACCTGCAGCTTTAAATTCTGGGTTGAAAAGGGCAAAGGGAAAGTATGTGCTTTTCATTGATATGGATCAGTCAACTCCAATTAGGGAACTTGATAAATTGCTTCCTTACACAAAAAAGGATTATGGAGCGATTATTGGCTCTAGAGGTTTAACTCGGAAGGATTTTCCACTTTATCGTAAATTAGGAGCAGTAGTTTTTGCGGGGTTTAGAAAAGCTTTGATTTTACCTGAAATTACTGATACTCAATGTGGGTTTAAGTTGTTTGAACGACAGGTAGTGACACATGCTTTTCCGATGCTAGAATTTTTTAAAGTAAAAGAAAAAATAACAGGTTGGACAGTAACTTCATATGATGTTGAGCTTTTGTACTTAGTTAAAAAAATGGGAGTAAAGATTAAGGAGGTTGTGGTGAGGTGGGTAGATCGGGATACAAGTGATAGTAAAGGTGGAGGGGTGAGTCGATATATTAAGGAATCAAGAGGGATGTTTGCTCAGATTTTAAGGGTGAAGATGAACCAATACCGTGGGTTATATGATTGAATTTGTTGAGTGAATATTTGAGGATACGAGAATATATACCTATAGTTTGACAATTTATGATTTTTTGATATAATTTAGTTATCGAAGTGTTGAGTCAGGAGATATCAATATCATGGTAGAAATGTTTTCTCTTACGTTCGCCCAGCTTCAGATGGTTATTGAGGCGATGAAGGAAGGTGTTCCGCCCCATACGAGCGACCCTGTTGTTAATTGGGCAGTTGACTGTCTGACCATGCAAGAATATTTCCCATATGATTCTTCGCTTTACGAGGATGAAGTGGAAGCATTTAAGGCATTGGAGTAGTTTTTCTGTTTTTCTGAATGAAACCGTCAGGTTATATGCAAATACTTGACGGTTTTTTAATGGGAATAATTGATATGAATATAAACGTAGAACTTATTAGATGTTTGTTTGATATACTTTTTATATGAGAAAGATTTTTGAAAAGGAATGGAAATGGGTAGTATGTGGCCTTTTAATTTTGGGATTATCTTTTTATCTTCGGGTTTATCAGCTTACTATTTTGCCAGTTTTTGCAGATGAGGCAATATATATAAGGTGGAGCCAGATTATGGCAAATGAACCTACACTTCGTTTTTTACCACTTTCAGATGGGAAACAGCCCTTGTTTATGTGGGTTCTCATGTTTTTAGTGAGAAGATTTAATGATCCTTTGTTTATTGGTAGATTTGTTTCTGTTTTAGCAGGGATGGGTACGGTTGTAGGGATCTTTGTGTTGAGTTTTCTTTTGTTTAGGTCAAAAAAGGTTTCCTTGGTTTCTAGTTTTATCTGGGCAATTTCACCGTTTGCGATTTTTTTTGAGAGGATGGCACTGGTTGATTCGATGCTTGCGTTTTGGATATTGTGGGTATTAATTTTTGGTATTTTGACAGTAAGATACCGGCGGTTTGATTTGGCCATGGTAAATGGCTTTATTTTGGGGTGTGCGAGTCTGACTAAATCTCCGGCTATTTTTTCAGCACTACTTTTGCCAACGGTGGTACTGGTGTCGAGATTTCCCAAAAAAAAGCGAGAGTGGGGGAAACACATAATTTTCTCAAGTGTTTTGTTTATACCGACATATTTGATTGCTTTTGGAATGTATAACATTCAAAGACTTGGTCCTAATTTTCAGATGCTTAGTATGCGTACGAAAGATTATGTTTTTCCAATCTCGCATTTATGGGAAAATCCGAAAGATCCATTTATTCCGCATTTTGATCGTGCATTTGAATGGATTGAGATGATGGGTCCTGGGATCGTACTTCCTTTGGTGTTGGTTGGGGTTTTTGTTTTAGGAAGAAAACGATTGCGAGAAATCTTGCTTCTTTTGATTTGGTTTTTTGTACCACTTATTATTCAGGCGATGTTTGCCAAAACTTTTACGGCGAGATATGTCTTTTATACACTCCCACCTTTATTTGCCCTATCAGGGATATGGATGGCAAGAAAAGAAAGGGTAATTAGATCAGGAAGTTTTCTAATATTAGCCATACTTATTGTTCAGGCTGTAGGGTTTGATTTTTGGCTGTTAACAGATCCCCAGAGGGCAAATTTGCCCAGGAGTGAAAGATCGGGGTATTTGGAAGAATGGACAGCTGGGACAGGAATTCGGGAAGTGGCGCAGTTTTTGAAGGAAGAAGCATTGAGGGAGCCCAAAAAGCAAATTGTTGTTGGGACTGAAGGGTACTTTGGGACACTTCCTGATGGGCTTTGGATGTATGTAGATGGGGTACCTGGAATTACTGTAATTGGGGTGGGGCTTGGGATCAAGGAAATTCCAATAAGTTTATATGAGAGTGCAAAGGCTGGGAATAAAACATATCTTTTGGCTAATACTTCACGCCTTGCGTTTGAGGATGATCCTAAAAATTTAGGCTTATTTTTGGTAAAATCATATCAAAAGGCTAAGCGTCCTGAGGGACTAAGAGAATATGTGATTCATGGGGAGCGAGATGAGCTTCAATTATACGAGGTCAGACTAGACACCCTATAACTTGATTATTGGCTTATATTAATGTATAATTGCATTACTTGTTTCGTACGGTAAGTTTTTAGATTCATGAGGGTTTTTAAAATGGCGAATGACCCAAATAAAGATAAGAAGCCTGTTGAATACGTTCCTTCCGACACCCAGCCGCCGACTCCGCGTCCAAAAAATACGCCGGATCCGGTTGAGAAAGACCTGCGTTGGGATCGAGAGGATGTAAAATAGCTGGCTTCGAGGGTTTGAGATATAAATGAAAATGTCTCAGACCCTTTTTTTTGTTCTGAAAATTCTGGTATGATCAAGATACATGAAAAATTTGATTTGGATTATTAGAGTTCTTCGTTGGAAGCAGTTTCTTCCTGTTCTAGCAGTTATATTTTTTGGACTTCTTGCTGGGAAGGGTTTGATAGGTGAGGGGTATTTTAATATGCACGATGATCTTCAAATGATGAGACAGCTTGAAATGGAGAAGTGTTTTTTTGATCTTCAGATACCTTGTCGATGGGTGCCAGATATGGGATATGGCTTTGGTTATCCACTTTTCAATTTTTATCCACCTCTCCCCTATCTTGTTGGGCAGGGGATTCGTGCTATTGGATTTACTTTTGTGGATACAGTGAAGATTTTGTTTATTTTTTCATTTGTAGCAAGTGGATTAACAATGTATATGTTAGCAAGTGAATTTTTTGGGATTTTTGGTGGGGTTTTGGCAAGTGTGTTTTATATTTGGGCGCCTTATCATAGTGTTGATGTTTATGTAAGGGGAGCGATGAATGAAGCATGGGCACTAATTTGGTTTCCGTTTATTTTTTGGGCTTCCTATAAACTTATAACTGAGAAAAAAAAGGAGAAAAGTTTAATTTGGGTAATTGAATTGGCGTTAGCCTGGTTTGGTTTGTTCACGTCGCACAATTTGATGGTTTTGATATTCTCTCCCCTTTTTGCAGTTTGGTGTTTGATTTGGCTTTTTGCAAACAAAAGTTGGAAGAGAATTCCAAATCTTCTAATTGCAGGTGCTTGGTCATTTGGACTTTCTGCTTTTTTTACAATTCCAGTTCTTTTGGAAAAAGGAAAAGTAGCAACTGAGACTTTGGTTGTTGGATATTATGAATACACAGCTCATTTTGCAAACATCAGCCAGTTATTATTTAGCCGGTTTTGGGGTTACGGACCAAGTGTATGGTTGGCAGATGGAGACAGAATGAGTTTTCAAATTGGCTGGATCCATTGGATCCTAAGTTTAGCGGTACTTGCCTTTTTGATTGTAAGAATACTAAAGACCAGAAGAATTGAATTAGAAGTACTTTTAGTTGGTTTTTTTATTGCCTCAGGATGGTTTGCGGCTTTTATGGCACATTCACGTTCAACTCCAATTTGGGGACTTTTTAATGAGCTTAAATTTGTGCAGTTTCCGTGGAGATTTTTAACAATTGTAATTTTTTCATTTTCTTTCGTAAGTGGATGGGTTGGAAAGAGATTACCGAAAATAGTGGGTTTGGGTTTAATCATTGGTGTTTTGGTATATAGCTGGAATTATTTTTTGCCTGAGAGGGGAAAATTGGGGCCATTAACTGATGAGAAAAAATTTACTGGGGTTGCGTGGGATATGCAGCAGACTGCAGGGATTTACGATTACTTGCCTAAGGCCGCAAAGACGGCGCCAAAGGCGCCAAGAGGTCGTGCAATTGACGTTGTGAAAGGGGAGGGGGATATTCCAATGATTGAAGAAGGGACTGATTGGGCAAAGGCAGTTGTTTATATGAAGGAAGAAGGAACTATAAGAATCAATATTATTGATTTTGATGGTTGGAGAGTAATGTTGGATGGAGAGGTTGTTTCCCATTATATTCCCGAGAATGAGGAATGGGGAAGAATGTATCTTGATCTTTCCGGCGGTAGGCATGAAATTTCAGTGAAACTATATGACACAATGCCAAGAAAGATTGGGAATGTGATTTCTCTGCTTAGCTGGATTGGAATAATATATCTTCTTTTTAGGTTAAAAAAATCCCCTTTGAAAAATATAGAATCAAAGGGGTAATGACAAATTTATTTGAATAACTGTAGATAATGCGCTTGCAATGGTTTGGCTGTGTCGTAGTCTTTTAGATATTTGGATTCAGAATGTTCAACTTCTAAGGCAACATAGTCACCAAGTGGCAATCCGATAACCTGACAAACGGCTTGGATATGCCTGGCGTCTAGTGAAAGATACGTGATGTGTTCGCCCGGTTTAAGGCTGCTGAATTCTTCAACAGTAATTTGACGCATGTTGACGTACTCCTTTTTAGAATAAAAAAAGTTGTGTGCTTGGTATTTTAACAGTAATAATATGGAAGTTCAATTTTGATGTAAAATTAGGAAGTGTTTAAAAAATTATTGTTAATTTATTTAATTTTTCTTTTTTTGTATTACCCCGTTTTTGGGAGTTATTTTTCTCAAGATGATTTCTTTCATTTTAAGGTAGCTTTGGAATATCCCACTAGTTTTTTTGGGTTTTTAAAGATGTTTGGATTTTATGGTTTTTCAGAGAGAGGAGTGGCTTTTTATCGGCCTTTGTTTCGTGAGGTTTTGTATAACTTTAATTACTTTTTGTTTGGTTTAAATTCTTTTCCGTTTCGCTTACTTCAAGTATTTCTACATTTTGTTAATTGTTATCTTGTTTGGGTATTGATGGAGGGACTGTTTAAAATGCGTAGAGCCTGGATGGTTGTTTTTATGTTTGCAATAGGAGCTGCAAATGTTGGTGCTTTATATTATTTAGCGGGAGGAATACAGGCACAAGGAGCATTGTTTTTTGTTTTATTGATGGCCTTGGCATTGCATCGAAAAAAAGTTTTAGCAGGTTTTATATTTTATTTATTCGCGCTTTGTTCTCATGAAATGGCGGCTCTTTCGGGGCTAGTACTGGCGTTTGGTGTATTTCTTCTCCAGGGGAATGGTATGTCAAAAAAGAAGTTTGTTTATATTTTGGGATGGATTGGGACAATGAGCTTGTATTTGATAATTGATTTTTGGGTGATTGGAACATCAAGTGGTGAGGTTCAATATAGACCAGTGTTTGAAATTGGTAGAACCATTAATACCTTGGCTTGGTATTTGGCTTGGAGTATGGGGCTGCCTGAGATGACTGTTGATTTTGTAAGAAGTGGCTTGAAACTTGATCCGAGATTAATGCAATTTTGGGGAAGGTATTATCTTATTTTGTTTCCAATGTTTTTTGTAATTATATGTGGTATTGCAGTGAGAGTCGGATATTTATTGTCTAGAGGAAGAAGTAAGTTGCAAGAAAGACGATTGTGGTTAATGGTGATGGTTTTTCTGGCAGGAATATTGCCGGTTATTTTTCTTCCGTGGCATAAAAAAACGTATTATCTTTATTTATCACTCCCCTTTTTTTGGGGATCGATATTTTATTTATTTCAAAACGTAAATAAAAAAATAGTGGGGTTGTTTATTGTTTTACTGTTTATTTTTAACACAGTTTCATTGCAGCTTGCTGGTAAAACGTACTGGGCAATTAATAGAGCGAAATTAGCAAAGAGCCTTATGGTTCAGATGCAAAGTGTGTATCCTACCCTACCAAAAGGGGCTGTGGTGTTTGTGCGAAACGATCCCAACTATCAAGTGTTTAGCTTGGAATGGGGAAACACCAGTAAACAGGCATATTTTGCATTGTCAGGGGAAGATGCTTTCAATCTTTATTATAAAGATATGACATTGAGAGTGTACTACGAGGATTTACTGGATGGAAATTCTGTTCCTGAAGGTGCTTTGGAATTTACTGCTTTTGTGGATTAGGGGATTTTCTTATCTTTTGGTAAAATTTAAATGTGGATGAACCTTATAACGATGACTCCCATGATTCTTTGATTGAGCTTAATTTAGCTAGTGTGAAAAAGCGCGCTGTTTCTGGAGTGGCGATTTTGACAGGGAGGGGCTTTTTAATTAACGGCATATCACAGACAGCACAGATTTTACTTTTGGCTTTTCTTGAACCATATGAGCTTGGTACATTTTGGATTGTGAGTGCAGCGGTTAGTTTTTTTATGTATTTTTCTGATATTGGATTAGCTGCTGCTCTAGTGCAAAAAAAAGAAAAACTTACGCGAGGCGAAATGGTGACAACTTTTACGGTTCAACAAGGATTAGTTTTGATACTGGTTCTGGCTCTTCTGGTTTTGTCCCCCCAACTGACGCAGATTTATCAATTATCTACTGACGCTGTTGTTTTGTTGTTCGCTCTTGGCGGATCGTTATTTCTTTCATCGCTTAAAAGTATTCCATCGGTGCTTTTGGAGCGTAAACTGGAGTTTGGTAAATTTGTTTTACCAGAGATTTTGGAAAACCTGGTTTATAACGTAATCGTAGTATTTTTAGCTTGGAAAGGAATGGGAATTGCCAGTTTTACATATGCAGTTTTGGCAAGAGGGTTGGTAGGTGTTGTGGTGATTTATTTGATTAGACCATGGAGGCCAGGACTTGGTATTTCTCGAGTTGCCCTAAGAGGGTTGCTTCGGTTTGGTGTGCCTTATCAAGCAAACACTTTAATTTCAGTTTTAAAAGATCAGGGGGTTACGCTGCTTCTTGGAGGTGTGCTTGGTCAGGCGGCAATCGGGTATCTTGGAAGTGCGATGAGATTATCGCAAATTCCACTAAGGCTGATTATGGATAACGTGACAAAAGTTTCTTTTCCAGCTTTTTCGCGGATGCAGGAAGATAGAAGAGAGTTGGGACGAAGTGTTACTCTGTCAATACAATTTATTACTTCTTTGGTTTACCCAATGCTGTTTGGGTTTTTAGCACTTGTTCCTACATTGATGATTGTTTTTCCGAAGTATCAGAAATGGGAGAGTGCAATTCTGGCTTTGTTTATTGTTTCGGTTAATACGGTTTTTGCAGCATTTGCAACACAACTGACAAATTTATTTATGGCGGTGGGAAAAGTGAGTTTAACAATTAGATTTACTATTTTATATACATTACTGACTTTATTATTGGTTCCCATGCTGGCTGTTTTTTGGGGATTTAACGGTGCTGCTGTTGGGTATGCGTTGGTGGGAGTTGCGTCTGGGTTAACGGTTGTTGTGGTAAAGCGAATTATTAGCTTTTCAACGATGGAGGCAGTTGTAAAACCGTTGATTGCGGCGAGCGTTATGTATGTGAGTCTTAATTTATTAACACAGTTTGTCATTGTTGCTCATATTTTTGCAGTGTTTGGGTTGGTGCTTCTGGGTGGTGGGATTTATGCTTTGGTATTGTATGGACTAGTTGGTCGTCAAATTATTACATATGCTCAAAAAATTATTAGATCGGCTATTTAGCATAAAAAGTATGCTTTTTTTTGCGATTATTGTCGGAAGCTTGCTTTGGTCACTGGTTATGTTTCGGAGTGGTTTGTTGTACGAATATGGTATTGGTTTTTGGGGACCACATGGGCATGATGGTATGTGGCATTTGGCTCTTATTGAAAGTTTGAGTAGGGGTAGTAATGAAATACCTATTCTTGCTGGGAATAATTTAACAAATTATCATATTGGTTTTGATTTGTTTTTGGCGGTTATAAACAAGTTGACTGGTATATCTTCTAGTTTTCTATACTTTCAATTATTTCCTGTGGTTGCATCTCTTAGTATTGGTTATTTGGTATATAAGTTTGTTTTTCTGCTGACTAATAATAAGCGCCAAGCGTTAGGAGCTCTTGTGTTTGTGTATTTGGGTGGTAGTTGGGGTTGGGTTGTTACCTTAGTGCGAGGGCAAGGCTTGGGAGGAGAATCAATGTTTTGGAGCCAACAGGCGATATCAACATTGGTTAATCCTCCTTTTGCCATGTCTTTGATTACATTACTTTTGGGACTAATATTTTTGACAAGATATGTAAATAAAAATAGAGGGTATGATTTTTTTGGTGCAGTAGTGTTTTTTGTTTTAAGCATTCAAATTAAAGTTTACGGCGGATTGATTGTATTATTTGCCTTGTTGCTAACTGGTTTATGGTGGTATCTAGTGAAGAGGAGACTTGGGATACTGGTTATGTTTGGTGTAGTACTTATTTTAATTTGGTTAACATTTCCTGCGTTTCGTGGTCAGGGTGCTTCACTTTTAGTATTTAAACCTTTTTGGTTTCTTGAAACAATGATGCAAATATCAGACAGGGTTGGTTGGCCGAGATTTGGAGAAGCAATGGTTAATTATCGGTATGGCAATGTGTGGCTGAAGGCGTTTTTGGCATATGCAGTGGCTTTTATGGTTTTTTGGTATGGCAACATGGGAATGCGATTTTTGGCTGAGTATGAGATAACAACGTGGTTTTGGAATTATCGGAAAATGGGAGCTGTTAGGGTGTTTTTGTTGTCGTGTATTGCATGTGGAATAGTAGTGCCGATGCTATTTTTGCAAAAAGGAACACCATGGAATACGATTCAGTTTTTTTATTACACTTTATTTTTTATGTCAATTATTGCGGGGATTAGGCTTGGGAAGGTAAAGCAAAAAAGATATTGGTTAATTCTTGGTGTTTTTCTTATTCCAACAACTTTAGGCACACTTAAAAATATATATTTAACAAAGCAACCTCCAGCATATTTATCAAGGGCTGAGAATGAAGCACTTTTGTTTTTAAAAACACAGCCAGAAGGAATAGTTCTTACCTACTTGTTTGATGAGATTAAATCTGGTCGGGCAAAAGCACCAAAACCACTATACTTGTATGTTACAAGTTCATATGTGGCAGCATTTTCTGGAAAAAGCGTGTTTTTGGAAGATGAAATGAATCTTGAGATAACCCAATATAACTGGAAAGATAGAAAAGAAGAAATTAATCAATTTTATAATTCGCTTGACCAGCAATATGTGAGGGATTTTTTGAAAAAAAATAATATTTCATATATTTATTGGGTAAAGCCGGAAAGGGCACGTTTAGGTGAAACTCAGCTTGGGATTGAACGGATTTATGAAAATCAGGAAGTTGATATATACAAGGTGATAGAATAAACGAGCATGAGTAAAATATCAGTGGTTGTGAATACTTTGAATGAAGAAAAGAACTTACCAGGTCTATTTCGATCTTTGCACGGTTTTGCTGATGAGATAGTGGTTGTAGACATGGAAAGTGAGGATAAAACCAAGCAAATTGCTCGGTCTTATGGGGCTAAAGTATATAACCACAAACGTGTTGGTTTTGTTGAACCAGCGCGAAATTTTGCAATTGAAAAAGCTTCGGGGGATTGGATATTGATACTTGATGCTGATGAGAGATTGTCGCCTTATTTGGCAAAAAAATTAAAAAGGATAATAAAAAATCCAAAAGCTGATTATTATCGAATACCACGTCAAAATCTTATTTTTGGAAGTTGGGTAAAGCATAGTCGGTGGTGGCCGGATTACTTAATCCGTTTTTTTAAAAAGGGAACGGTTGTTTGGAGCGAAATTATTCATAGTGTGCCAACAACAATTGGGGAGGGTTTAGATCTGTTGGCGAAGGAGAAAAATGCAATTGTGCATTATCATTATGATTCAATTGATCAGTTTATTGAGAGAATGAATCGATACACCAGCAGACAGGCCGAGGGGTTAAATAGGAGTGGTTATATATTTCAATGGCAGGATTTAATAGAAAAGCCAACGGCTGAGTTTTTAAGTAGGTATTTTTCTGGAGAGGGATACAAAGACGGTGTGCATGGCTTGGCTTTGGCTAATCTTCAGGGAGTGAGTGAGTTGGTTTTGTATTTAAAGGTATGGCAGATACAGAAATTTGAAAAGAAGGATATTAAGTTGAATTTACTTATAAAAGAGATGAGACAACGTGATAAAAACCAAGCTTATTGGTATGCTGACAGTATGTTGAAAATTGGCGGTGGATTAAAAGAAAGGTTAAAAAGAAAATTTAAAATTCTTTGAAAGCAATGAAGGTGTTTATTGTTGTTTTGAATTGGAATCGTGAAAAAGATACATTGGAATGTCTTCGGAGTATAGGAGGTCTTAGTAAGGTGGGTGTGGATTTAGAGGTAGTGGTTGTTGATAATGCGTCGAAGGAGAAATCAATTCAAAAAATTAGAAAGTTTGATGGTTTTCCGGTAAAGATTATTGAGAATAGTGATAATTTTGGTTTTGCTAAGGGTAATAATACCGGGATTGAATATGCTTTGAAACAAGGTGCTGATTGGGTGATGGTTCTTAATAATGACACAATTTTAGACAGCCGTATTATTGTTGAGTTTGCTCACGCTGTGAAGAATGAAAAAAAAGTTGGTGCAATTACTCCCAAGATTTATTTTGCTAAAGGATATGAATATCACAAGGAGAAATATTTAACGCGGGATCTTGGTCGTGTGATTTGGTCTTCTGGGGGAGTGATTGATTGGAATAATGTGTATGCCAATAACAAGGGTGTAGATTTGGTGGACCGGGGATTGTTTAAAAAAGCGGGAGAAGTAGATTTTGCAACTGGAACTTGTGTATTTTTGAGCGCGGCGATGTTAAAAGAAATTGGATATTTTGACGAAAAGTATTTTATGTATTTTGAGGATGTGGATTTATCTTGGCGTATGAAGAAACAGGGTTGGAAAATATTATATGAACCTGCTGCCGTGGTTTGGCATAAAGTTGCTCAGAGTTCTGGAGTGGGAAGTGGGTTAAATGATTATTTTTTAACGAGAAATCGGATTTTGTTTGCTCTGCGATACGCAGGAGTGCGTGCTAAACTAGCTGTGATTAGGGAAAGTGTGCGGCTGTTGATTACAGGAAGAAACTGGCAGAAAAAAGGAGTAATCGATTTTTACTTGGGAAGGTTTGGAAGGGGATCATGGAAATGAAAAAAGAAATCAAAATATCATTCGTAATTGTTGCAAGAGATGAGGAGAAGATGATCGGCGGTTGTCTTCGGTCGTTGAAATGGGCAGATGAGGTGATAGTTATTAATCATGGCTCAGAAGATAAGACTAAAAAAATTGCACAGCAGTTTGGTGCAAAAGTTTTTGATCTTAGCCGTGAGAAGAGGGTGAATTATAGTAGACCAAGAAATGAAGGGTTAAAAAGAGCTCTGGGAGAGTGGATTTTTTACATTGATGCTGATGAGCGAGTATCACAGGAGCTTCGAAAAGAACTTCAGGAAATGGATTTGGACAGTGAGAGTGAAAAACATACTTGGTTTGCAGTTCCTAGGATGAATGTAATATTAGGCAAACCCATGAAACATGGTGGTTGGTGGCCAGATTATGTGAAGCGTTTATTTAAAAAGAGTTCTTTATCGAAATGGAGAGGTGAATTACATGAAGAGCCTGTGGTTGAAGGCATGATGGGGAAGTTAAAGAGTCCTTTAAGGCACGAGAAGCATGAAACAGTTTTTGAGATGCTTGAAAAGACAAATGAGTGGAGTGAGATTGAAGGGAAATTAATGTTTGAATCAAATCATCCACCGATGAATATCGTTCGTTTTTGTAGTGCAATGGCAAGAGAATTTTGGTATCGAATGATTAAAAAAATGGCTTTTTTGGACGGGCCAAAAGGAATTATTATGGCGATGTATCAGGTATATAGCCGTTTTATTAGTTATGCAAAACTTTGGGAGATGCAAATAAGCAAGAAATGAAAGCAGCAATAGTTAATCCTTATTTTGATACGCTGGGTGGAGGGGAGCGGTATACCATGGCGGTTGCCACTACTTTGGTGAAGCTTGGATATAGTGTATTTTTGCAATGGAGTGATGAGACAATAAAAGAAAAGTTGGAAGCAAGATTTGGAATTCAGTTAAAAGGGGTACAGATTGTTGATGATGTAAAAAGAGGAGATGGATATGATGTTTGTTTCTGGTTGTCAGATGGGAGTATTCCTCTACTTAGGGCAAAGAAAAACATTATTCATTTTCAATTTCCGTTTCAAGGGGTGAATGATCGTACACTTCTTAATAAAATGAAGCTTTGGAGAGTAAATAGTGTTGTTTGTAATTCAGAATTTACAAAAAGATTTATTGATCGAGAGTTTGGAGTGAATAGTGTTGTTGTTTATCCCCCTGTTGATACTGTGAGTTTTAAACCCAAAAGAAAAAAAGAAAACAAAATAGTTTATGTTGGTAGGTTTTCTGCTTTGACTCAATCAAAAAGGCAGGATGTGTTGGTAGATGTTTTTCATGAGCTTCAAAAACAAGGATATAAAAATTGGCGATTGGGACTGATTGGGGGGGCTGAGATTGGAGCTGGCCATATTCTTTCTGATCTTAAGAAAAAAGCGCGCGGCTTATCTGTTGATTTTTTGGAAGGGGCAACATTTGCAAAGCTGCGGGATTATGTAGGAAAGTCAAAATTGTTTTGGTCGGCAAGTGGATTTGAGATTGATGAAACAAAGGAACCTGTAAAGGTTGAGCATTTTGGAATAACTGTGGTTGAGGCAATGTCTGCAGGTGCTGTTCCTTTGGTATATAAGGCTGGTGGGCACTTGGAAATTGTTGATAATAATAATGGTTATCTATGGGAAACCAAAGAGCAGCTTTTAAATCAAACGATCAAGCTGATTAATGATCCAAAGACTTGGAGGTCTTATTCAATGCGGGCGATTACGGAAAGCAAAAAATATTCGTATGAAAGGTTTGAAAAAGAATTTAGCGCAATTATTTAAGAAAACGTTTCCTTACCTTTTTATTACAGGGATTGTTTTTTTGTTTTTCCGTCCTTTCTTTTTTTCAAAAAAATTACCTCTTCCTGGTGATTTTATAGTTGGTGTTTATTATCCTTGGCTTGACTACAAATGGGGTTTTCCTGCGGGGGTACCTGTCAAAAATCCAATGACAACAGATGTGGTTTCACTTATTTTTCCTGAACAGACGCTTGCAGTTGAGATGTTGAAGGATGGTCAGTGGCCTTTGTGGAATCCTTATATTTTGACTGGAACGCCTTTATTTGCAAATTTACAGGCAGCGCCATTTTCACCTACAAATTTTTTGTATTTTATATTTGATAAGCTGACTGCGTGGAGTTGGCAAATAATTGCACAGCACGTATTGGCAGGAATATTCATGTATTTGTTTTTGAGGTTTTGGCGTGTTTCTGTATTTGGGGCGGTGTTTGGTGGTGTTGGGTTTAGTTTTTTTGGTTTTAACACAATCTTTTCTCAATGGAATGGACATACCTTAACATCTGCCTTTATCCCCTTATCTGTTTTGTTGTTAGAGAAAATACTTCGAGGTGGAAATTTTTTTTATTCGAGTGGCTTGGCTATTGTGGTGTTTTTACAACTCTTGTCTGGTTATCCGCAAACCAGTTTATATACAGTTTTGTTGTTAGCGGTGGTACTTGTTATTCGGTTTTATGAGAATCGTGCTTTGGTTACACAAAACATCCTTTGGGTTATTTTGGGAGGAATTCTATGTTTGGGATTGTCAGCTGTGCAGATACTACCAGCGCGTGAACTTTGGGGTTTATCACAGCGACCATATGAGCCACACCCTTTTGAGTGGGCTTTTTTACCATGGGTCAAAATCATTACATTGGTGGTGCCTGATTTTTTTGGAAATCATGCAACTTACAATTATTGGGGTCCTCAGGATTATACTTCAAACACTTTATATGTTGGTGTAATTGGCTTGATTTTAGTTTTGACGACAATGAGATTTTTTAAGAGTGATATAAGGGTACGGATTTTGTGGTTAGTTATTGCAATTGTGTTCGTGCTGGCCTTTCCTACTTGGCCTTCTCTTTATCTTTGGAAGAATGATATTTTGGGAATGAGGGCTGCTTCAGCACATCGGATTACGATTCTTGCCAATTTTGCAATGTCTGGACTCATTGGGATTGCCGTGGACAAGCTTGTGTTGGCAAAGAAATGGCAAATAAGGATGGGTGTGGTATTGACGTGGATTTTAATGGCTGCTTTTGGGTTTGGGGTGGTTTATTTGTATATTCATTATGGGAATGTTTTGGTACGGGGAATTCCGAAGTATGTTGTAGCAATGCGAAATATGGTATTTCCTGGAATGGTTTTAATGTTGGGGACAGGGTTGTTGATATTGGGTGAGAAGTTAAAGATGACTCGAAAAGTTGTTTTGTTTTTGCTGTTTGGATTAATGACATTTGAGATGCTGAGATTTTTTGGCAAATTTACTCCGTTCACATCCAGGGAATTTGCATATCCACAAACGCCGGTGCTTAAATACTTAGTTGAAAATAGCCAGCAAGATCGAGTGACAGGGAATCGTGTTATTCCTGTTAATTTGAGAACTCCGTTTCAGCTTTATTCCCTTGAAGGATATGAAACAATACACCCGCTTCGAATTTCGCAGTTTTTGGCTGGTTTGAATAGAGGTGCTGTGGGGGCTGAACCTATTGGTAGATATGGGATGGTTGATAATGATGTGTCTCATCTTCTTGATTTGGTAGGGACAAAGTATTATTTGGAGTTGAAAAGAGACGAGAGAGGGAATCCTGATGTTAATGGTGTTTTGCCGAAAAGATTTGAGAATAAAAGATTTGAGAAAGTATTTGAAGATAGGACAACTGTTGTATTTCAGAGTCAGGCAGTATTACCGCGTGCTTTTGTGGTCTATGATTGGGAAGTTATACGGTCTGATGAGGAAATATTGAGAATACTACTTGATCCTGGGTATCCGTTTGCTGAGAAGATTTTGGTGGAAGAGGAAATTTCTGAGTTTGATAGTAAGTTAGAGAATGTAGAAAGTACGAGAGCTGTGATTAAGAAGTATTCTGCCAATAAACTAGTGATTGAAACCGATGCAGTTAATGATGGGCTTTTGTTTGTGTCAGATGCCCATTATCCTGGGTGGCAAGCTTTTGTTGATGGAGTTGAGGTAAAAATATATCGAGCTGATTTTGCGTTTCGTGCTGTACCATTAAAGTCAGGAAAGCATGTAATTGTATTTGAGTATTTGCCAGATAGTTTTTATAGGGGTTTAAACATAACTGGTTTTACAATAGTTTTTTTGCTTGTAATTAATTTGAGTTTAGGAATTCTAAAGTTGAAAGATAGGAAGGCTTAATGGAAATAAGATAAGTTTCAGGTTATACTTTGGTAAAATATGGATCGCAGGACAGTACTTATTTTAGGTGGAATTTTTATACTTGCATACTTTCTTCGTGTGATGTTTTTACCTCAAGGGGCTCTAACGTTTGGATATGATCAAGCGAGAGATGCATTTGTAACAGGTGAGATTATTGGGGGAGACTGGAAGATTTTAGGACCACCAGCTTCAACTCCTGGTTTGTACCATGGAGTTTTTTACTATTATTTTTTGGTACCGGCATACATTTTGAGTAGAAATCCTCTTGTGGCAGCGTATTGGACTGCTTTGTTTAATGCTGGAGTAGTGCTAATTGTTTATTTGTTGGCATACTTGATGACAAAGCGAAAAAGTGCAGGTTTTGTGAGTGCTTTTCTTTTTGCAATTAGTTTTGAGTCAACACAATATGCAGTTTGGTTAAGTAATCCAACGCTTGGAGTTTGGACTGTGCCTGTTTTATATTTGGGTTTGTGGTTATGGGTAAATGAAAAATACAAAACAGTTGGTTCTGTGTTAACTGCTTTGGGGCTTGCGCTTTCTATCCAAAGCGAGATTTTTTTGGCATATCATATTATCCCTGTTATGTTGTGGCTTTTTTACCAAAAGAAGAAAATACGAATGAATGAATTAATGAAATTTATGGGGGTTTTTGGCATTGGTTTACTAACAATGTTATTGGTTGAGCTGAAGTTTGGGTTTAAGGGTATTGCCGGAGCATTTAGTTTACTATCAACAGGGGAGAGTGTTAGTCATGGAAAGAGTCTGGGGGATTTTGTGGTATTGTTTTTAAACCAAATTGGAAGGGTATATGGAAATAATAGCTATCCTGGAAATGTGGCGTATGGTGCGATATTAGTAGTTTTCCTTATGTTTTATAGTATTTACAAATGGAACAAGAAAGGTTTTTCTTGGGAGCCTTTCTTAGTTGTTTGGTTAATGAGTCATTTGACTGTAGTTTCTGTTGGTGGTACGAGTACGCCCTTTTTACTTGTGGGGATTGGACCTGCGGTAAGTATTATCCTTGGGATATGGTTAAGCCATTGGTTTAAAAATAATAAGGTTGTGGTAAGCATGGTTTTAATTCTATTGATGATTGGAAATCTATCAATGATTCAGAAGGAAAACGCTCGCGGTCAAACAATTTTTGCGATTCAAAAAGATTTGCTTTTATCAAATGAACTGAAAGCTATTGACTATACATATAGTAGTGCGCATAAAGAAAATTTTAGCGTTAACACTTTAACAAGTCCTTTATGGATTAATACTGTTTGGTCTTACTTATACAACTGGTATGGAAGTGAGAAGTATGGATATTTGCCGTATTGGCACGGACGCGATCAAGTTGGCAGATTGGGCAATAATTTGAAAGATATTGATGAGCATGTGACTAAAATGTATTTAATTAAGGAACCGCTTCAAGGCATACCTCCTGGATTTGTAATTGAGACTGTTGAGAATGAGGATAGAATTTCTAGATTAGTTGATGAGGTTTATTATGGTGAGCTGGTTGTGCAAAAAAGAGAAAGGATAGATTAATGAAGCAGCGTTTAAGTGTTTCGATCATACTTCCAAATTGGAATGGAGAGAAGTTGTTAGGGGAAAATTTACCAAAAATTCTTAGTGCTAAAGATAATCTTAAGAATAATATTTGTGAAATAATTGTGGTTGACGACGGTTCAACTGATAGTTCTGTAGTGCTTTTGGAGAAGGAATATAACCATCAGGTAAGGTTAATTAAACATACTAAGAATAGAGGTTTTTCTTCAGCTGTTAATATGGGAGTAAGAATGGCGAAAGGCGATTTGGTATGTCTTCTTAATACGGATGTAATTCCAAGCGTTGATTTTTTGGAGAATGTTATTTTTGACTTTGAAAGTAATAGAATAGCAGCGGTTGGTTTGCATGAGCGCGGTTTTGGCCCAGCGGTTGGAAAGTTTAAAAATGGATATATTAGCCACTCAGGAGGGTGTGAAGTTAGAAAGAAAATGATTAGTTTTTGGGCAAGTGGAGGAAGTTCTGTTTGGAGGCGAAGTGTCTGGATGGAGCTTAAGGGTTTTGATGAAGAGTTGTTTAATCCTTTTTATTGGGAAGATGTTGATTTGGGATATAGGGCGTGGAAACATGGTTATCAAATAATATGGGAGCCAAGTGCAAATGTAATTCATAAGCATGAATCAGTAATTAATACCAGTAATTTTAGAAAAAGAAAACTTATGCTTATTAAAGAGCGAAACCAGTTATTAATGACCTGGAAGAATTTGACAAGCAGGGGACTTTGGAAAAAACATTTAAATTTTTTGATTAAACGGGTTCTGAGAGAACCGGGATATATATTGGTTGTTCTGTTGGCATTTGCAAAAATTAAAATGTTAAGAAAAAAGAGAAATGTTGAGATTAAAGAATCAACTGTGTCAGATGAAGCAATATTTGGCTTTTTTGAAAAATATTAGTTGGACAAAAATAATTGTTGTGTCAGTGCTTATCAGGGTGATTTTATTACCCTTATGGCATCACAGTGATATTAATAACCATGCAATTTGGGGTATATATGCCAATGAGTTTGGTTTTAATGGATATTATGATTGGTTAAATTTCGGTAACTATGCCAGGCCTGATTACCCGCCTTTGGCAATACTAATATTTTGGTGGATTCGCAAGATGTGGCAGTTTGTGTTTGATATATTGTGGTGGATAAACATCCATATTTCGATTTTTCCTTCAAATGTAATGACATGGTTTGATCAGTTGGGTTATCAGAAAATGTTGAAGATACCTGCGGTGATTGGTGATATTGGCATGGGTTATACAATTTATTGGTACTTTTCAAAAATTGGAAAGAAAGAAATCGGCAAATTGGCGGGTGTTTTGTTTCTTTTTAACCCTGTGGTGATATATTCATCGTCTGTATGGGGACAGCTTGACTCATTTGTTTGTTGGTTGGGAATTTTGGCGTTACTTTTTGTTCTTAAAAAGAGGTATTTGTACGCAGCCTTTTTCTTTTGGGCTTCGATTATGACAAAGCAAACAATGTTGCCGATTTTTTTGATTTTGTTTTTATTATCTTTAAAGCAAAGAGTTTCAATGACTAGTATTGTAAAGGTGGCTGTTTTTAGTGGTGTGATATTGTATGTTCTTGGGAATATCTTTACTGATTCAAACCCAATTGTTTGGTTAGTGGGGCAATATATGAATAAGTTTGTTAAGGGTGCACCGCTTCCTTATATTAATCTGAACGCATTTAATCTTTGGGGGTTGGTTTTGGGACTTGAACGAACTGCTGATTCAACCTTGGTGTTGGGGCTGACTGTTTATTGGTGGCTCTGGCTTATCACAGGTTTAATGCTTTTTGTTGTCCTTCTTAGATTCTGGAAAGGTGGGGATGTGTATGTGGGTGCGGCGGTTGTTTTTTTGACCATTTTTATGTTTGCCTCAAGAGTGCATGAGCGATATTTTTATCCAGGACTCGTGATACTACCTTTTATTTTAGGACGGGACTCAAAATATGCTGTTTATTTTTGGGGTTTTAGTATTGTTGGTTTTTTAAATTTGTACCACTGGTGGTGGAAGCCTGAAGTGGGACTATTAATGAGATTTCTTGAGATGGAGATAGTTGAGCGGGGATTATCATTTGCGAACTTGATCTTGTTTTTAGGGATCTTTAGTGTTTATCTTAAAGGGAATGAAAAAAAAATTATCAATAATAATAGTTAGTTTTAATACTCGGAAATTGACCTTGGAATGTGTAAAGTCAATTTATGCTAATTCTCCAAGTTTTAGTTTTGAGGTGATTGTGGTTGATAACTGTTCGACTGATGGCAGTGAAAAAATAGGCTCTAAACTTAAGCCTACTTGGAAGAAAAATTTTAAGTTAATTGTGAATACGTCCAACTTAGGATTCGCAAAAGCAAATAATCAAGGAATTGCTAAGGCCGCAGGAAAATATATTTTACTTTTAAACTCTGATACTAAAATTAAGGGCAATACACTTGAGAGTTTGGTTAGTTTTGCTAAGGCGCATAAAGACTGCGGTATTGTTGGGCCACGGCTTCTAAATCCAGATGGATCTCTTCAGGCTTCTGTTTTTAATTTGCCAACGCTTACACGGGCAATTGGGCAATATTGGTTGGGTAACGCGGGTGTTTTGGATAAGTATGCACCCAAGGGAGACACTCCGGTGGTGGTTGAGGCGTTGGTAATGGCTGGTTTTTTGATTACACCTGGGGCTTTGCAAAGGGTAGGTAAGTTAGACGAGCGCTATTTTATGTATTTTGAAGACATTGAATACTGTAGACAGGTAAAAGAAGTTGGTTTGTTGGTCTATTATTTGCCTTCAGCCGAGATAATTCATTATCATGGCGAGAGTGGAAAAAGAAATGGGAATCAGAAACAGTATGAGCGTTTGGTTGCATCTAGTAAGATTTATCATGGCTTTTTGGGGTATTATGTATATAGCTTTATTTTATGGAGTGGACAAAAGTTTTTGGGAAAATAAAAGAAAAACATTGGTTGGGCTTTGTGGTGATAATAGCCGCCATTCTTCGGTTGTGGCAACTTGATCGTGTGCCAGCTTCGATGTTTGGAGATGAGCTGGATGTTGGTTACCAAGCGTTTTCGATTTTAAAAACAGGACGTGATTATTATGGGAATTTTATGCCACTTCATTTCCATTCGCTAGCAGAATGGAGAACTCCTTTGTATCTTTATACAACAGTGCCGTTTGTAGCAATTTTTGGGATTAGTCCTTGGGGTGTTCGTTTACCAGCTGCTTTATTTGGAATTTTTAGTATTATTGCAATGTTTTATTTAGTGCGCGAGATCTCAAAGAACGGGAAGTTGGCACTTTGGACGAGTTTTGTGATGGCAATTAGTCCATGGCATATTCAGTATTCCAGAGCGGGTTTTGAGGTAACGCAACTTTTGTTTTTTTTGATACTTGGAATTTATTTGTTTTTTAAAGCGCTTGGCAGGCCGAACTTGCTTTGGGTTTCAGTTGTGAGTTTATTGCTGGCACCCTGGACTTATTCTACTGCGAAAGTATTTGTTCCCCTCTTAATGCTATTTTTGTTTGTTTTATATTACAAAGACATTTTTAAAATGCCTAAAAAAAGTATATTGGTTGCGTTGTTGGCGGCCGTGGTTGTTGGTGGCCCAATGGCCTGGGATGTTTTATTTGGTGGCGGTGCTCAAAGATTTGGGTATATTGGTGTATTTAGTAATCCAGTTACAGAACATGAGGTTGGAGTGGGAAGATTGAATGATGCCAAAATGAGAGGTGAGAAGGGCATTGGGATTAGTCCAAAGTTTGTAGATCGGGTAATGCATAATAAATATAATTTTTGGCTTGAAAATATTGTGAGTAATTATTTGCAAGCTTTTTCGACAGATTTTCTTTTTGTTAGGGGAGATCCTAACTTAAGGCATTCGATTAAGGGTACGGGTCAAATGTATCGGATAGAAATAGTAGCTTTGCTTATTGGGTTGGTGTATTTTTTTGGACGGAAGGAAAGAAAAAAGCTGAAATATTTAATTGGACTTTGGATTCTTGTTGGTGTGATCCCAGCAGCAATGACAAGAGATGGAGGAAATCATGCATCAAGGTTAATTATTATTTTGCCCCCACTTATGCTGTTGACTGCTTATGGAATGTTGCAGATGAGGTTTAAGATGTTGGGTATTTATTTAGGTTTATTGTTGATTAACTTTATCATCTACAGCCATGGTTTTTGGATTCATAACCCCTGGAATAGTGAGAGATGGTGGCATAGTGGGTTTGGTGAGGCGATTAATGAGATTAAGAAGGTAGAGGGTCAGTATGAGAGGGTAGTAATTTCAACTGCAAGTGAACCGCCTTGGATATTTTTTGCTGGATGGTATGAATATGATCCTGGAAAATGGCAGAGGGAATTTCCGATTGGCAGGGATGTAGATTTGCCTGGATTTGGTAGGGTGTCGCATATAGATAAATTTTATTTCGGTTCTCCTGGTGTTGGTTTGTACGAGATGGGTGGAAGAATTGATAGTAAAACTCTTTATTTAGCGTCTGAAAAAGAAGTTAATGTTAATTTGATTGCTGAACCCGAGCGGTTGCCGAATGATCTTGTTCTGATTAAGTCCTTTGCCTATCCATCCGGCGAGCCAGTATTATATCTTTTTACAGGAAAGAATAAGTAAATGAGAAAAAAATTATTATTAGTATTTGGAATAGCTTTTTTATTTCGTTTAGTTTTAGCTTTTTTGGTTTGGCATCCTGATGTTTGGAATCATATGGATTGGGGTGTGAGATTTTTTCAATACGGAGCAATCGGGTTTTTTAGACCAGAGTCGAATGTTTGGAATTATACTTGGCCAAATCAACCCCCTGGAACGATTTATATATATGCGGGTATAAAGATCCTTTTTGATTTTGTGTTTAGTATATTTTGGTGGGTGAATGTTCATGTTCCTATTTTTCCTTCAATTGTTATGTATTTTTTGGAAGATAATTTGTATCCGGCGATGCTCAAGTTACCCTCAATTATTTCGGATTTGGGTACTGCGTACCTAATATATTTAATTTTAGGTAAAAGGCATGGTTTAAAGGGTGCAATTTTGTATCTTTATAATCCGGCTATTTGGTATAACTCGGCAGTTTGGGGACAAACAGACAGTCTAATTAGTTTTGTTGTGTTTTTATCTGTTTGGCTTCTTATGAAAAGACGAATTGCTCTATCCATTGTTTTATTTATTTTTTCTTTGTATATCAAAATATCTCTTTTGATATTTTTACCTGTTTATGCTCTTTACATATATATTAAACACAAGGAGTTTGAGAGATTTGAAGTATTGAAGGGTGTTGGGGTAGGCTTGGGGTTGGTTGGGCTTATGACTTTGCCATTTTCTCAAGGTGAGCCGTTTTCTTGGTTGTATTGGTTATATACCAAGAAGGTATTAACTAATCAACTTCAAGTAATTACTGCAAATGCATTTAATCTTTGGGCTGGTTTAACAGGGATTCATGAACAGTCTCATACAAAAATTTTCCTTGTTTTTTCATACCAAACTTGGGGATGGATTTTATTTTTACTTTGTTTACTGCCAATGCTTTATTTACTTTGGAAGAAAAGAAGCGATGATGTACTCCTTTGGGTAATGGCTGGTACTGCATTTGCTAGTTTTGTACTGATGACAAATATGCATGAGCGCTATTTATATCCTTTGTTTTTGTATTTGACGATACTGGCTGTACGGTTTAGAAAGATATTTTGGGTTTTTGTTAGCGTTTCAATAATAAATATACTTAATTTATACAACTTTTGGTGGACTCCCAGGATTGAACCAATTATTCAGATTATGTCCTACGGTAATAGAGTACTCCCAAGAATTTTAGGTTTTGTAATGTTTGGTATTTTTGTTTGGTTTTATCGATATTTATTAACGGCAAATAGATTAGATCAGATTAAAAGGAATATATGAAACAAGGAAGTATTTTGAGGAGAACATGGATGCTTGGAGGAATATTTATATTAGGACTTTTGGTGAGGGTTTTATTTCTTTCAAGTCATCCTTCAGGATTTACACCAGATGAGGCATCATTTGGTTACGATGCCTACTCGATACTAAAAACCGGTAGAGATCAGTGGGGTAATTTTTTACCTATTACTTTAAAGTCATTTGGTGATGGAAAAATGCCACTGTATGCTTATTTATCTATTCCTTCAATTCTGATTTTTGGATTGAGCGAATTTGCTGTTCGGTTTCCAAATGCACTTTTAGGTTCACTTGCTATAGTTGTTTTGTTTTTTCTTACCAAAGAAGTTTTTAAAAACAAAAAACTGGCATTGTTTGTTTCATTTCTTTTGGCAATTTCCCCTTGGCATATTCAGATGAGTCGTGGAGCGTTTGAGGCGAATTTAACCACTTTTTTTCTACCGTTGGGAGCCTTTCTTTTTTTAAAGGGGTTGAGAAGTTCAAAACTGATGATAGGGTCAGGAATGATTTTTGGATTGAATTTGTTTTCATATCATTCTGGCCGGCTTGTGACACCTTTGGTGATATTAGGAATGTTGTGGTGTTACCGGGATAAGTTAAAGAAACAAAGTAATTTTGTTGTTTCCTTAATCGTTTTTTTGATGTTTTTAATTGTGGCAGGATGGTCGTATTTAAATGGTGCTGGAACGAGGGTGGCAAGTTCAAGTATTTTACAAATAATTGGAAATGTGGGTGAGCATCGCTACCAGGCTGTAATGAGTGGCGCTCCGGATATGTTGGCTCGACTTTTTAACAATAAGATTACTTTTTTTACACACATATTTAGTCAAAACTACTTATCATATTTTTCAACCTCGTTTTTGCTTAATCAAGGTGCCAATGAAGGGACTTATGGTATGGTTCCTGGAAATGGTGTGATTTATTTGATTGAAGGATTATTCTTAATCGTATTTTTGATTTATCTGGTGCGTGGGAAATTACAAAGGGAGCAATATTGGCTTGTGTTTTGGTTAATTGTTGCACCAATTCCAGCGTCTTTGGCAGTTGGGCCAGGGCATGCTGCTAATAGAGCTGTTGTAATGCTTCCTGCTCTGCAAATCATTCTTGGGTTGGGAGGGTTTTATTTATATGAGGAATTGGTTAAGAAGTATCATTATCGTCGAAAGATTCAATTTTTCTACATATTGATTATGATTGTTAGTTTTGTCTTTTTTCTTGAAGACTATTTTATTCAACAGAGAGCAAGGTTTGCCAACCAAATGCTTTATGGAGCCGTGGATGTGATGAAATATTTACAAGGACAGGAGAATCAATATGATGAAATGATAGTATCAAAAGGCTTGTCTGAGCCTCATATATATCTTGCGTTTGTGCAAAGGTACGATCCAAGAGAATACCAGTTAGCAATACAGAAGTGGGGTTTTGAAGAGCATGGTGTAACTTGGGTTGACCAAATTCCTGAGTATAGCTTGGGGAAGTATACTTTTAAGAGTCTTGGGAGAGATGTTTTTGAAAGAAAAGAAAACAAAAAAATATTAATAGTTGGCAGAGGTGATGAGTATGCAAATGATTTTAAAACTACCCATATTGTTTATTATCCAAATAAAAAGCCAGCTTTCTGGTTTGTAGAGGCAAAGTAAGTTAAATGAGAAAGTATTTTTTATTGTTTGTCATAGTTGTAATAGGTTTATCATTGAGGTTTTACAGATTATCTGATAATCCTCCTTCTTTGAATTGGGACGAAGTGAGCCATGGGTATAATGCATATTCGATACTTCATACGGGTAAAGATGAATGGGGAGTAAGCTGGCCATTAATTTTTAGGGCATACGGAGATTACAAATTACCTGCCTACATTTACTTAACTAGTATCTCAGAATGGTTTTTGGGACTTAATGCACTAGCAGTGAGGTTTGTGTCAGCAATTGGTGGCACTATTTCTATTATTTTTGGGTATTTATTGGTAAAGGAATTATTTTTAGGAAAAAAAGAAAGAGAAGAGTATGCAATTTGGGCGGCGCTTTTGATTGCGATTGAGCCTTGGAGTATGTTTTTATCCAGGGGTGCTTTTGAGGCAAATTTAGCAATGTCATTTTTTTTGATGGGTGCGTATTTTCTCTTGTTGGGGGTTCGAAAATACTACGCGCTTTTGTTGGGCGGGTTTTTTTGGGGTTTAACTTTGTGGACATATAATTCATATCGGGTTTTTACCCCTCTTATGTTTGTTTCTTTTATGATTATGTTTTGGCATGAGTTAAAAAAAATCGGTGTTGCGAGAATAATTTTTTTTGTATTTACTTTTTTGGTTTTTTTGATACCAATGTTGTGGCAGATGTTTGGTGCTGAAGGGGTGGCAAGATATGGATTGGTGAAGATTATAGATGAGGGGGCAATTGGAAAAATTATTGACCTGAGAAATGCGTCAAAATTTGATCCGGTTTTAACAAGACTTTTGTATAATCGTCCTGTTTATTTCTTTATTCAATTTATCAAAAATTATTGGTCACATTTCTCACCGGATTTTCTGGCTTTAAAAGGTGGGTCGCATTATCAGTTTAGTGTGCCGCGTATGGGACTTTTGTATTTAGTAGATATTCCTTTTTTAATATACGGATTTTGGTGGTTGGTAAAGCGGATTGACCGTCGTGTTCTATTTTTGTTTGCATGGGTATTTATTGCACCTATTCCATCTTCGCTTACTCGAGAGGCGCCGCATGTTTTGAGATCTATTACTTTTTTACCAATACCGATGATTTTAACAGCGGTGGGGGTTACAAACGTAAAATTTAGAAAAGCAACCAAGGGAATGACATATTTTTTCTTTATATTCTCGCTTTTAGTATTGTTTTTTGCCTATATGAGAGAATATTTTGTTGATTATAGAATAAAATATGCGAACTCCTGGCAGTATGGTTATAAGGAAGTAGTTGAGCTGGTAATGAATCAATATGCTGATTTTGATCAGATATTAATAACAAAACGCTATGGAGAACCGCATGAATTTATACTATTTCATTCAGGATGGAACCCAGATAGTTTTCAAACAGATCCGAATTTAATTCGCTTTTATCAATCAAACTGGTATTGGGTTGATAAGTTTGATCGTTTTTATTTTGTTAACGATTGGCTGGTACAGGATGGGATGATGAAGAAGATATTTAGACTTGAAAGCGGAGATAGTGTGGATTGTATCAATAAAAAGTGTCTGCTTGTGACTGGTGGTGGAGTATTGCCAGGTAGTTGGAGAAAATTTGAGACGATAAAATCATTGGACGGAATGGTAATGTTTGAAATATATGAAAATTAGTAAAATTATAAAACAATATGGTCTTTTACTAATTTTGGGTTTAGCTTTAGTGGTTAGGCTGTATAAAATAGATGTTATTCCTCCGCATTTAACTTCCGACGAGGCTGCTTTGGGCTATAATGCTTATTCCGTTCTTAAAACTGGGAGAGACGAATACGGTTCATTATTTCCGATTATTTTTAAATCTTTTGGGGATTATAAACCTGGATTGTATGTTTATTTTACTGTACCCACGGTTGGTATCTTTGGGTTAAATGAGTTTTCGGTTCGTTTGGTTTCTGTGCTGGCTGGAGTGCTCGCTGTTTTTGTGTTATATGAGATTGTAAAACGTTTGACGCAAAATAGTAATTTAGCTTTGATTGCATCTTTCGTGTTGTCACTAAATCCATGGCACATATTTTTTTCAAGGGGAGCATGGGAAGTAAATTTAAGTTTGACATTAACACTTCTTGGAATTTTATTTTTCCTTTTTTCATTAAAAAAAGAGAAATGGTTACTTGTCTCAGCGATATTTTTTGGATCAACTTTTGTTTGTTATCAGGGTGCAAAGCTATCAACTTTAATTGTTTTAGTCATTTTATTTTGTATTTATAGACGTGAGATATTTCAGTTTAAAAGTAAAGTGATGTTAATATCACTTTTTATTGGTTTTTTGATTACACTACCGATTATTAGTAGTGTGTTTCAGGGAAAGGTTGGTAGACTATCAGTCTTTAGTGTATTTTCGTATCCACGAGAAGATGAATCCTTAAATCACTTCTTGCAGGAAGCTGGTGTAAGTAGGGACAGTTTGGTGTATAGGATTTATTATAGTGAGAGTCTTAACTTTTTTAGAGGAATCCTTGGAAGATGGTTTAATCATTTCTCTCTCAGGTTTTTGTTTTTTGAAGGAGATTGGCAAAACCTTAGGCATTCTGCGCCGTATCATGGAGTTATGCTATTGGGAGACATTGTGTTTCTTGTGACTGGAATATGGGTGCTGATTAGAAGAAAGATTGGAAAATTTGAACAATTAGTTTTTGGGTGGCTGGTGCTTTCCTCTTTGCCAGCAGTGTTGTCCCGAGATCAAGTGCAGGCTGTGAGAGCATATAATATGTTGATTCCACTAGTTATCATTGTGGCCTTGGGTGTTAATCAGTTTTTAAAATATCGTTGGAGTAAGTTGATGTTGGCTGTGTTGTATTTAGGAGGTTTGGTATATTTTTTTGAAAGTTATTTTATACAAATGCCTTATTTAAGATCGCGCGATTGGAACTATGGATATAAACAAATAGTTGAATATATAACTCCAATTCAAGATGATTACAATGAGGTGAGGATTCAGCAATCTTTTGCACAACCCTATATTTACTTTTTGTTTTATCAAAAGTATGACCCTTCTGAATATCAAAAGACGGCAACCCTGGTTGATAGTGAGTACAAATTTGATGTTGGTAAGGTGGAGGAGCTTGGAGATAGGATCAAATTTGTAAATATTACATGGGAGAATGAAAGGGCAAATCCAAGAAATTTGGTTGTTGCTGATACTGTGATGGCACCCGTTGAAAATGTGCCAGTAGATGATTATACCGTTCTAAAGGAGATTAAGTATTTGGATAGAATATATACAGCTTTTCGAATCATGGAGATAAAATGAAAATTAAGAAAAACACGTTAATCTTTATTGCGATTATTATCCTTGGTTTTGTTCTGCGATTTTATCGTCTTGGATCATTACCTAGCCTTAATGCCGATGAAGCAGCGATTGGATATAATGTTTTTTCTTTGATCGAGACTGGGAAGGATGAGCATGGAAATGTTTGGCCGCTTCAATTTCAGTCGTTTAATGATTACAAGCCAGGAGGATTTTTTTATGTAGTACTACCGTTTGTGAAACTGTTTGGACTTAATGTTTGGGCTGTGAGAATTCCAGGAGCATTATTGGGTGGTTTAACTGTTGTTGTATTATACTTTTTTGTTAAAAAAGTATTTCTCGATCAAAAACTTGCCTTAATTGCCAGTTTTCTTTTGGCGATATCACCGTGGCATATTCATTTTTCTCGCGGGGCTTGGGAAGTAAATGCAGCTAGTTTTATGATTCTGGTTGGTTTATGGTTGTTGTTTGTTGGTTTTGAGAAATCTAAATACCTTTACGGTGCAATGATTTTTTTTGTGTTTTCATTGTACACCTATCATGCAGCGAGATTAGTTGTACCCCTGCTTGTTTTGATGACTATGTGGGTTTATAGATCAAGACTACGAGCAGAAATTATATTTCCTGGGATTTTAGGATTTGTTTTACTACTTCCTTTGTCATATTTAGTGTTTTTTGGGGGTGGGCTTGAGCGCGCGTCCGGGGTTGGGATACTGGCTGATGTTGGACCGATAAATCGCGTTAATGAGCAAAGAGGGGCTTATCGGGATTTCAATTCGGTTTGGCCAAAATTGGTTCACAATAGGTTTGTTAATTACGGACTTTTGTTTTTGGAGAATTGGGGAAAACACTATGATGGAGAATTCTTGTTTAATTCTGGGGATGAGATTCAAAGAAATAAGGTTCCAGAAACAGGGCTTTTGTATTTGATGGATCTGGTTTTTCTTTGTTTAGGTGCTGTGGCGCTTGTAAGGAAATGGGGCAAATTAGAGAAAATGATAATTGGTTGGATTTTGATTGCACCACTTGCTGCTGCTTTGACTTTTCAATCTCCTCATAGCCTTCGGGCTCATAATCTTGTGATTCCTTTGGTGATTATAAGTGGTATGGGATTTAAGATGATCTTGGAAGTGCTTGAAAAAAGAAAACTTGTTTTTGGTTATGTAATACTAGGGGTGGTAATGGCTTGGAGTGTAACGAGATATCTAATAATGTATTATTATCACATGAATAAGGAATATTCATACTCTTCCCAATATGGCATAGAGGAGCTTGTTGATTATGTTACAAAAAACCAAGAGCGTTATGACAAGATTATAGTGACAGATCGATATGATCAGCCATATATATTGTTTTTATTTTATATGAAATATCAACCAGAAAAATTTCAGCAAGAAAGTAGTGGACTGACCGAGAGAGATATTTATGGGTTTTCTACTGTAAGGAAATTTGGAAAATATGAATTTAAGACGATTAACTTTGATCAAGATAGGCCAAATTACCCAAACAGTTTGATTGTTGGGACAAAAGAAGAGATTCCTGATGAGGCAAATATTGTGCGTGAGATTTTGTTTCCCAACGGAGAGGTGGTATTTAGAATTGTTGCAAATTAAGCTATGAAACTCAGTGTGGTATTGGCTGTTAAAAATGAAGAAAAGAACTTGAGGTTGTGTTTGGAGTCGGTCAAGGAAATCGCTGAAGAGATCGTGATTGTTGATGAATATTCAACTGATCGCACTGTTGAGATTGCCCGTGAATACGGCTCTCGCGTGTTTTCGAATAGACATAAATATAATTTTCATGAATCAAAACAATTGGCTGTGGAAAAAGCCAGGGGGGAGTGGATTCTTCAGCTTGATGCTGATGAACGAGTGAGTAGTGAGCTTGCGGATGAAATTAGGCAAGTGATTGATATGAGTTATGAGCAATTGAGAAGTCGAGTGATTGATGTAAAGAAAAAGAGATTATTTGAAAAACATCAGTATTTAATTGAAAAAAGAGATGGAAAATTAGGCAAAAAGACTGGTGAGGTGGCGGGATTTTTCATTCCAAGAGTGAATTTTTTTTTAGGTAGTCCACTTATTCACGCTGGTGTTTATCCAGATGGGGTAATAAGGCTGGTTAAAAAGGGTAAGGCTAGGTTACCAGCAAAGAGTGTTCATGAGCAGTTTGAGGTTGATGGTGAGGTGGTGTGGTTATCGTTTGACCTTGAACATCACGATTCCCCAACTTTAAAGCGATATGTTCTACGGATGAATCGATATACAGACCTTCGAGCCTTTGATTTTAAAAGAGAAAACTTAAGAAGAAATATTTTGAATTTGTTGTGGTATGTGAGCGGAAAGCCGCTTATTGTGTTTCTTTCTATGTATATAAGGCATGGGGGATATAAGGATGGAATGCGTGGTTTTATATGGTCTTTTTTGTCATCTCTTCATTTTCCAATTGCATATTTTAAGTATTGGAACGTAGAATGAAGTATGAGTGTTTCTGAAAAGGTAGTATTTATCACTGGTTCTTCAAGTGGAATAGGGGCTGCGACGGCGATGCTCTTTGCAAAAGAGGGAGCGAGAGTGATTATTAATGCACGATCAAAAAGCGAAGAGGCGGACGAAGTTGTTAGCGTGATAACAAAAACCGGAGGAAAGGCAGAACTGATGGTGGGTGATGTTTCAATTCCAAGTGATGTAGATGATATTTTTGGCCGTATAGAGGAAAAATATCAGAGATTAGATGTACTTATCAATAATGCCGGGATTGATAGACCGAAAAAATTTTTAGAACTTGCAATTAAAGACTGGGATGAGACTTTAAAGATAAATTTGTATGGCGTTTTTCTTTGTAGTCAGGCTGCTGCGAAAATAATGTTAAAAAATGGAAGTGGGAAAATTTTAAATACAGCTTCGGTAAGGGGGTTGTACCATTGTGGAAGAAAAGGAAATTTGGTATATACAGTTTCTAAATCAGCAGTAATTAGTTTCACCACAACTCTAGCAAAAGAGCTGGCTCCAGTTATAAATGTAAATGCAGTGGCTCCGGGACCGTCAAATACACGAATTAGTAAAGTTTGGAGTCCGAGAACAAAGAAGCATAATATTGAACACAGTTTACTTAAGCGGTTGACCGAACCTTCGGATATTGCATCGGCCTTTTTGTTTTTAGCTTCTGACTCTGGTAATGGGATAACTGGAGAGGTGTTAGTTGTTGATGGGGGGTATAATCTTTCATAGGTAATTATAGCAAACTCAAAATAAAATGACAGTTTTTAATCTTTATGATTTGAGTTTGATATATAGAAATTATATGCTTGTCAAACAAAATGACATATTTATCATTTTGTTTTAATATGACTATATGAGGATAGCAATTGATAGTGGACCACTTTCAGGGGGGCATGCTGTGAGAGGTGTTGGTTTTTACACACGGTTTTTGTGTGAGCAGCTAACAAAATTGTCAGTGAGTAAGAAGTTTACTCTAGAAGTATTCGACTTTTCAGATAATTTGGGTAAACTCGATTCTTTTGATGTAGTTCATTATCCATATTTTGATTTATTTAAAACTTCTTTAAAAATACCCAAAGAGGCGAGAGTGGTTGTAACAATTCATGATGTGATACCACTTTTATATCCTTCACATTATCCAACTGGCGTGCGTGGTAGACTCAATTTGTTTAGGCAGACAATGAATTTGAGCAAAGTGGGAGCAATAATTACAGACTCTGAGGCTTCAAAGAAAGACATTGTTCGATTTTTGAAAGTTGAACAGGAGAAAATATATCCGATTCATTTGGCACCTAACCCTAATATTTTAAAAATAAAATCAAAAATAGAGCTTGAAAGTATTAGGCAAAGATTAAACTTGCCAAAGGAATTTGTTTTGTATGTAGGGGATGTGAATTACAATAAGAATTTGGTGAATTTAGTGAAGGCTTGTAAGACTAGAAATTTGGCGCTTGTTATGGTTGGAAAGAAGTTGAAAGAGTTGAGAAGTGAGGAGTTTAAAATTAGTGACAATGCTGAAGAAGCACACCTTCGGGAGCTTGTCAGAGAAATGAAAGATGAGGGAGTATATACACCAGGATTTGTTTCGGACAAAGAATTAGTTGCAATTTATAACTTGGCGATGGTATATTGCCAACCCTCATTGTATGAGGGTTTTGGACTTCCTGTTTTGGATGCGTTTGTTTGTGGTTGTCCAGTTGTAGCAAATAAGACTCAAGCGCTGGTTGAAATAGCCGAAGATGGAGCTATGTTTACTAATGCCTTAAGCCCTCAAAAGTTATCAGAGTCTTTGGGTGTGTTTTTTGATAATAAATCTGAAAGAAGCAAATATGGTGAGCTTGGCCAACGAATTGTTGAGAAATATAGTTGGAAAAAAACAGCTATTCAAACTTATGAAGTATATGAGCAGATTCTTAAAGCGAGATAAGACTGATTTATTAATTGTTGTTGGTATGGTTTTTGTCTGGAGGGTATGCTTGAGTGTTTTTTTGTTTGTGGCTTTGCGATTATTGCCTTTGCAGCAAAATTTCTTGGGGGGTGGGATGAGTAATTACTTGTCAAATCCTAGCATTTGGGCTTGGGTAAATTTTGATGGTGAGCATTACTTGGCAATTGCAAGGGAAGGTTACAAGCCACTAACGTATTTTTTCTTTCCTTTATATCCTGTGATAATTGGGTTTTTGGCAAGACTACTAGATCTCAATTTTTTGGGATATGCAATTTTGGGCTTATTAGTTTCGCATATGACCTTTTTATTGGCGGTAGTTGGTTTTTGGAAACTTATTAGGCTTAGTAACAGCAGAAACAAATCGTTTTTGGCAGTTTTATTACTACTTTTTTTTCCAACATCATTTTATTTTGCTGCCTATTATACAGAGGCGTTATTTTTAGCTATTGTTGTTTGGAGTTTCTATTTTGCACGGGTTCAAAAATGGTGGCTGGCCAGCCTTTTGGCAACACTTGGGACGGCAACCAGATTGGTTGGAATTGTACTGTTGCCCTCACTTATAATTTTGTATTTTTTGGATATGAAAAATATTTTGAGAACTTGGAAATGGTTTATTCTTCTTCTGATTCCGGCAGGACTTTTAATATACATGTTTTTTTTATACAGAAGTACGGGAGATCCGTTTGAATTTTTAAACAGTGTTGGAATTTTTGGGGAACAGAGGTCATCCAGTTTTATATTGCTTCCTCAGGTGTTTTACCGATATTTTTTCAAAGTACTTCCTAATTTGAATAACTATTGGCCAGTAGTATTTACAACACTACTTGAGCTGTTTGTGGCGATTTTATATTTCGTACTTTGTTTTTATGGATGGAGAAAACTGAAAAAGGGGGAGCTTATGTTTTTGGTTGGTGGATATTTAATACCAACTTTATCGGGTAGTTTTTCTTCTTTACCGAGGTATGTCCTGGTTCTGTTTCCGGGGTATCTTTTGATGGCTGATCTGATTTATAAATTACCAAGGCTTGTGCGAGTAATAGTTTTTATCATATTATTCTTCTGTTTGGGCATAGCAACATCTTTGTATGTTCGCGGATATTGGTTATCATGAAAAAATTTATTAATAACCCATTATTTTCAGGAAGTGTTGTGATGGTTGGAGGAAGCTTACTCGTTAATGTGATTAATTATGGGTATCACCTTGTGATGGGAAGAGTAATGGGTCCTACTGATTATGGAGTTTTGGCGAGTATTTATTCCGTACTTTATATGGTTAGCGTTGTACCAATATCAACGAGTGTTTCGATTGTTAAGTTTATTTCGAGTGCGGAAAGCATGGAAGAAAAAAGAGTGGTTTATAGAGAACTGCGAAAATTGATTTGGAGAATAGCTGTGATTGCTTCTGTTTTTATGATTATTATTACTCCTGTTTTGGCAAAATTTTTGCATATTGATGATATTTTTTCTGTACTACTTGTTGCCCCGATTTTGTTTATGTCGCTTGTGACACTTGTGAATCAATCAGCTATGCAAGGGCTTTTGAAATTTATGGGGATGGTTGGACCTAATTTTGTTTCAGCAGTAATAAAGTTTTTGGTGGGATTTTTGTTGGTTATGATGGGCTATTCGGTTGGAGGTGCAGTAATGGGTGTTTTAGTGGCTGTATTTCTTGCGTATCTTTTGTCGGAAAGATTGGCACAAGATTTGAAGAAAAATGTTAAAAGTGCAGGTAGGTTTGAACTTGATAAGTTTATCAAATTTTCTATTCCAGTTTTAGTACAAGCTTTGGCGTTTACTTCGTTTTTTACAATTGATGTAATTTTGGTGAAGCATTATTTTTCATCTTTCGATACTGGTTTGTACGCTGCTTTGTCCACACTTGGGAAGATTATTTACTTTGCCGCTCAACCAGTGGCATCAGTTATGTTCCCAGTTATTTCAGGAAAGAAAGCACGAGGTGAATCGTTTAGACATACTTTTTATATGGCTTTTGTTTTAACTTTTGTGATAAGCCTCGGTGTGGTTTTGATTTATTACTTATTTGCCGATTTGGCGATTGGTATTTTATATGGGAAGCATTATTTAGCAGTGAAAGCAGAGCTAGTTTGGATGGGCGTTTTTGTCAGTTTATTGACACTTAATTACTTGGTGGTTAATTTCCTTTTATCTATTGGTCGGGTAAAGGTTGTGATACTTCCATTTGTTGCATCACTGGCTCAGTTTGTAGGAATAGTGGTGTGGCACAAAAGTATTTTGGGCGTTATTCAAGTTTCAATTGTTACTTCGATATCTCTGATGATATTTTTATTTCTGTATCTTGGAATCATGAAATATAGATTAAGAAAATAAATTGATTGTGCTATATAATCGATTAGGGAGAACGAATGAAAAAACTTTCTAAAAAACTTCTATCAGTGGTGATTCCTGCATATAAAAAAGAGAAAACAATAAAGAGAGATTTAGAATTTGTTGATCGGACATTGGCAGAAGGCTTAGGTCGAGAAAGTGATTATGAAATTATTTGTGTTGTAGATGGGGAGCTTGATAAGACATTTAAAGAAGCTAAAAAAGTGAAATCGACAAAAGTGAAAGTGGTGGGATATCTTGAAAATCGTGGTAAGGGTTATGCCGTCAGATATGGAATGCAGCACGCAAAAGGCGATTTAATTTCCTTTTTAGATGCAGGAATGGAAATTAGTCCAAAAGGAATAATGATGTTGATGTCACATATGGATTGGTATGATGCAGATATTATTGTTGGTTCCAAAAGACATCCGGTTTCAAGAGTAAATTACCCTCTAAAGAGGAAAATTTTTAGCATTGGTTATCATTTTTTGGTGCTTCTATTGTTTGGGCTTCCTCTTCGTGATACTCAAAGTGGGATAAAGATATTTAAAAGGAGTGTGATTGATAAAATACTTCCTCGGCTTCTTGTGAAGCGTTATGCAATGGATGTTGAGATGTTGGCGGTGGCAAGACATTTGGGTTTCAGGCGTATTTACGAGGCTCCGATTGAAGTAAAATTTGATCATCGGACAAGCTCTATTGATTGGAAGACGGTGCTTAAAATGGCCTGGGATACGCTGGCGGTTTTTTATCGACTTAGGATTCTTCACTATTATGATTAAGAGGGTGGAAAGTGATGGACAAAAAATAAAAATATTGTGTTTTTCTTGGCGTGGACCTGGGCACCCTATGGCGGGTGGA
>Ga0156492_118_pt4 | contig 56120 bp, 41 predicted proteins | sample RifOxyB1_FD_110639 | JGI IMG/M metagenome (GOLD analysis project Ga0156492, IMG submission 110639) | Candidatus Woesebacteria bacterium RIFOXYB1_FULL_38_16
GCATGAGCACATGAAAGGCTGGGTTGAGGCAGGGTGTGAAGTGACGCTTTTTACATCGCATTTTTTAAGTGGTTTTAGGCAGGAGATTATAGATGGGGTGAAGATTATTAGGAGGGGGCGTCAGATACTTGGGGTGCATATAGCAGCGGCATGGTGGTACATCTTTTTAAGACATGAAAAGTATGATTTGGTGGTTGATCAATTTCATGGAATACCGTTTTTTACTCCTTTATATGTTAGAGTGCCGAAATTGGCAGTTGTACAAGAAGTGGCAAGAAAGGTTTGGTTTAAGAATGATTTACCTTGGCTTTTAAATTATTTGATTGGTATTTTGGGATATGTTAGTGAGCCGTTTATTTTTAAGCTTTACAGAAGTATTCAGTTTTTGACTGGTTCACAATCAGCAAAAGATGACTTGGTCAGAATGGGGATTAAAGGAGATAAAATTACAATTATTCATCATGGGGTAATTATAGAAAAAATTAAAGTGCCTAAAAAAGAAAAAAATCCAACAGTTGTGTTTTTGGGAGCTTTAGCTAAGGATAAAGGGATTGAGGAGGCAATAAAGGCATTTTCAATGCTTTCAAAAAGCGGTGTTTTTAAGTTTTGGATAATTGGTAGGGGAGGCGAAAGCTATGTTGAAAAACTCAAAAAAATGGTGCGGAAAAAAGGAATTGATGGGAGTACTAAGTTTTGGGGTTTTGTTAGTCAAAAAAAGAAATTTGAGTTGCTTGCACGGGCACAAGTAATGATTAACCCATCTATTTTAGAAGGATGGGGGCTTGTTAATATTGAGGCTAATGCTATGGGTATGCCGGTAGTTGCTTATCAATCACCAGGTCTTGTTGATTCGGTAAGTGATGGAAAAAGTGGCATTCTTTGTAAGACTAATACAGTAGGGGAAATGGTTAAGGAGATTGAGAATTTAATTCAGGATAGAGAAAAATATAAGAGGCTTCAAAAAGGGGCAAAAGAATGGAGCAATCGATTTAGCTGGGAGCAATCTAAAAAAGAGAGTGTGAAATTAATTAGTGGATTGGTTAGATATAAGAAATATGGGACTTGATTCTGAAAGATCATTAGTATATTCTCTTTTGAAGATAATGAAACACAATAAACTTTCAATCTTAGCAGTGCCTATTTTGCTTCTGATGTTTGTTTTTGCTCCAACCGCTTTTGTTAGTTCTACTTATGCAATAGATTATGCAACAGAGAAAGAAAATGAAGTTTTAGAAAATGAGATAAAAGAAGATGAGGTTGTAGAAGAGGAAATGGAAGTTGAGAATGAAGAAAATGGGGTTTTAGATGTATATGAGTTGTTTTGGCCAATTGCTCCCGGCAAAACAGTTAATCAGTCGTTTTATTTTTTGAAACAGCTTAAAGAAAACATAAGAGCTGTTTTAATTCTTGATAAGATTGCAAAAGCTGATTATCAGATGTTTTTGGTGACAAAAAGGGTGGTGGAGGCTGACACTTTAGTAAAGCAGGGGGAGTCAGATGCAGCCGAAAAAACACTTAAATTGGCTCAAGAAAGACTTAAGCAAGTGTTGACGACTTTGGAGGATGCTAAATCCAAAAATGAATTGAAAGCAACAGGAGGAACAATAAATATTCAAAACCAGGCTAAAAATGTCAAAAGACTAACTGATTGGTATGTAAGTCAAGATTCAGAAGTTTCCTGGGGTGAAGTTGACAACTTAGTTGAGAAAATTCTTCAGATATTGTCCTAAATACGGCTTTTTGTTTCAGACCCTTAAGTTATAGGTTTTTTAAGAATCCAGAAAAGAGTCGGTGCTGTATAGTTTGAGATGGGTGAGATGAAAAATGCAAAAATTCTTTTGAGGGGAGAGTTGATTTGATTTTCAAACCCATATTTTTGAGGATTTCTTAATATTACTCCTGTATATCGAATAATTGTGAATTTTTCACAAAGTTTTTTTAAGCCCTGGGGAGTTTTTATAGTTTCATAATAATGATTCCCTTTTCTGATTAGCCGAAGATAGTGATGAGCATACTTTTTGGGAATCCAGGCAAGAAATGGAAGATTATAATGAGGTTCTATTGGCCAGAATTTATTCAGGGCAGCAAAGTAACAAACTCCATTTGGTTTGAGGACGCGATAGATTTCACTCATTAGTTTTTTGGCGTTTGGTACATGTTCATAAATCTGTGCACAAATGACAATATCAAATGAATTTGATGGGAAGCTTAACTTCATGGCATCATCAACTTTAAATTTTAGATTTTTTTGTTTAAATGTTTTTTGTGCAAATACTACTGCGTCTTTGTCGATATCAATACCAGTAACTGATTTAAAATATCTACTTAGATGATTGTCAATAATGCCTGTTGATGAACCAATATCAAGAACACTTAGTTCGGAAAGTGGTATTTTGTATTTTGAAAAATAGTCCTTTAGTAAAAGATACATTCTTGATGCTTTTCGGATTCTTTCTTTTGTTTCATACATTTTTGGTTGAAGAGAGGCGTAATCTTTTTGATATTTCATGTATAAAGTATAATACACTATATTAGAGGAAGTAGTTTAGTTGTAAAAACCTATGAATATTTGTATATTAACCCATACTTTTCCAAGAAATGAGAAGGATGTGGCTGCAGCTTTTATGAAGGAGTTTGCTGATGGGCTTTGTGATAATGGACATAAAGTGGTTGTGGTTACGCCTTTTGATAGTGAGTTTGCACGAAAGGGAGACAAATTTAAAATAATACTTTATAAGTATATTTGGCCAGATAGACTCCACTGTATTGGTTATTCCAAAACAATGGATGCTGATATTAGCTTGAGAAAGAAAGCATATTTTCTACTACCTTTTATGCTTTTTTTTGGAATAATAGCTCTTTGGAAAGCAGTAAAAAAAGAAAAGATTGATTTGATCAATGTTCATTGGATTTTACCCAACGGGCTGATCGCGATGTGTGTGTCAATACTGACTGGTGTTCCTTTTGTGGTGACTTTGCCTGGCACTGATGCATATTTGGTGTATAAGAATCAGATTTTTGCTTGGGTGGCTAAATTAATTGCAAATCGATCTTCGGGAATTGTTTCGAATAGTTCGGTGCATTTGAAGAGAATAATGGATCTTGGAATTAAAAAAGATAAGTTGTGTGACGTGATTAGTTATCCAGTTGATGTGTCAAGTTTAAGCCCAAATAAAAACGGTGTAAAAGAATTAAAAAAGAAACTTAAGATATTAAAGGATGAGTTTGTAATTTTAGCTGTTGGAAGATTGGTTTATAAAAAGGGTTTTGAATTTTTAATTAAGGCAATGCCATTAATTCTTAAGGAACATAAAAAGGTAAAGCTTATTATCGGCGGCGAAGGAGACTTAATGAATGATTTAAAAAGATTAGTTACGAAACTTCAGTTTGAAGATAAAGTTATTTTTGTTGGTACAATTGGAAGGAACGAGATTGGGGTTTTCTATAACATGGCAGATGTACTGGTTGCTCCATCAGTATATGATAAGAATGGTAATGTTGACGGCGGTCCTTTGGTGAGTGCAGAATCTATGGCTTGTGGTAAGCCACAGATCTTAACTGAGATATTAGGTATGGCAGATGAGATGAGAGATGGTGTAAATGGTTTTATTATTAAACCAGAAAATCAGGATGAAATTGCAAAGGCCGTTATGAAACTGATTAAATCACCAAAAATTCAGCAGGAAATGGGTAGGAACAACAGGAAACTTTTAACAGCGAGACTAAGTACAAAGAGTATTGGTAAAAGATATACAAGGTTTTTTGAAAAATCGATTACTTCATAATGAGAATATTACAAAGATGGTTTCCAATAATAATAGCCTTTGCTTTTTTTGTGGTTGGAGTAATAACCTTGCCCCATTATGGAATTAATTGGGACACGATTAACCATTTGCCGCGGGGCCAAGCATACCTTCATTATTTTTTGACAGGAAAGAAAGATTATTCAGATTTGGTTAAATGGGAAAGTTACTATCAAAATCCAGATAGTCTTTTTATTGATGCGAATAAAGACTTAGGAAAAAGAGAGAATAGGAGAAGTTTTTATCAGAGTGATGCAACGACCTTTAATTGGTTTATGGAAAATGACGGAGGTGGGCACCCGCCGATCAGTGATATTCTGTCTTCGGTGTTTAATAGAGTGTTGTTTGGGTATTTGGGTGTGATTAATGATGTTGATTCATATCGTGTATATGGTATTTTTTTAGCCGCAGTATTAATTTATTTAATATTTGTATGGGTGAGGGCTGAGTTGGGAGTTTGGCCTGCGGTTGCTTCAGCGTTTATATTGGCCTCTTATCCGCTATTTTGGGCAGAGGCTCACTTTAATACTGAAAAAGATATACCAGAAACTGTGTTTTGGTCGCTTCTTATGTATTTTGTGTATAAAGGGATTCGAAAAAAAGAAATTAAGAAGATTCTGTTAGCCGGTGTATTTTTTGGGTTTGCATTGGGGACGAAATTTAATGTAGTATTTTCAGCTTTAATATTAATACCCTTAGTTTGTATGAGTTTTGTGGTGGATATGAGGAACAAGAAAAACAAGAGGAAAATTGTTGGTTGGTATTTAAGACTATGTTTGGCAGGCATTGTTGCAGGCGTGATAGGACTTGTAATTTTTATAGGTTTTTGGCCATATTTGTGGCCTGATGTTTTAGGGAGGACATTGGAAGTTGTTAGTTTTTATAAAAACATAGGGTTAAGCTTAGGTTTTGATTCACGATATCTAACTTTTTTAGGGATCAACACATTTCCTGTAAAGCACATTTTTTATTCAACGTTTCCAGTGGTTGTTGGATTGACGTTAATTGGTATTTTTGTTGCCATTTATCGAGTGAAAACAAGAAAGGACATGTTTGCTTTTTTGGTTTTACTTTGGTTTATGATTCCGATTGTGAGGGCAAGCATGCCAGGCGCTTCGATTTATGGTGGAATTAGACAAATTATGGAATATATACCAGCTATGGCGATATTGGCTGGGTATGGGGTAGATGGGTTAATGAAAATAATTAAGCAAAAATTTAACCTACAAAGAGTTGTTGCAGTGGTGGTTGTTGTAATGTTTGGAATTTCAATTACAAAACTTATAAAAATACATCCTTATGAGAATGTTTATTTTAATTTTTTTATGGGAGGTCTTGGGGGTGCGAAAGAAAGGGACTTTCCATATTGGGGGAATACGTTTGGCAGTGCCTACCGAGGTGCGTTTAGCTTTGTTAATAAAGATGCAAAACATGGCGAGAAAGCGGTTTTTGTATATGAGTTGATGGCAAATTTTCCGAGATTTATGGTTAGAAATGATCTTTTATTTTGGAACGCAAACCGAAGCGGATATTTAAGAGAAGGCGAGTATGCAGTGACTTTGAATTATGATGGAGTTGAGGGACGAAGTTATTATGACAAATATTTAAATCAATTTTTAAACCCTATTTATGAAGAGATAGTGGATGGAGTGCCAGTGGTTAGGGTATGGAAAAATAGTGATGAGTATTTGAAAGAACCTTGGATTGAGAAGGAGATATTAGGTGTTAAGATTGAGAAAAAGAAAGGTGTAATTATGGTTGATTTGGGTGAAATCGTTCCTCTTGTTAGGATGGAAATGGATTTTTTGGAAGGACAAGATTGTGTTTACCCTAAAGCTATTAATTTTGATATTTCCAGGGACGGAAAAGATTGGGGGAGAATGCCGGAGAATTTACCGAATGACTGGCTAATCCCTTTGGTTGGGCAGCAGCCAGATGATGGTAGATTTATTCACCCTTTTGCCGGTGAGAAAATCAGATATGTAAAAATAAGCTTTTTACCAGTTAACGCTTGTATCGCTAATTATTCTAGGTTGTTGTGGTTTCAACTAGAGTAATTTTTTGGTGTGATTATTTTGTGCTGATTGTAACAGATGGATTTGTGATTGAGACTTTGATGTTTTGAGGAAGACAACTGATTGTGAGATTTGGTTCGTTTGGTTCGAGCGAGGGAAGGTTGATTTGGTATTTATGTGTCTTATTGTCAACGAATAATCTAAATCTGGTGATTTCTTGGTCTTTATAAATTAGACAAGCATTTAAGCCTGAATGAAGAAAGGTTGTAAACGAATCTAGATTACTTTTAGTTATTTGGTAGCTAACAAGAGAGTTATAAATTTGAAGACTCTTTTCAAGATTAATATTAATAAATTCTTCCGAAATTGGGTAAAGTTCGTTAATTAAAGGGGTGTCGTTTCCCAAGGTGCCTGTAATGGTGATAGTTAGTGAATCAATAAGACGTGATTGGTAAAATATGATTTTGGTGAATTGGGAAGAGAGATCAACTTTATGATCAATGGTTTTTCCATTATGGTCATGAATATTGAAATTCGTGGGCCGATTATTTGGTGAGCTTGCGAGAAGGGCAATTCCTCCAAGATTAACTGGCTGTTTAAAAGAAAGGGTGAGAGTTGGGGGTTGATGCTCAACCCACATGCTACGATTAGCAATCCAATAAGAGTTTTCATTTTCATCAATTGTGAAGAGGGGACTTGTTCTTTCACCAGCATTTGAAGCCTGAGCAGCTGAGATTGGGAAAAGCATTGAGAGAAAGTCAAAGGTTTCCTTTAACTCAGAGTCGATTAAGCTGGACATGGCACAGTTGTTATTGGGACAGGTAATGTTGAGCGGGGTGGGGATGGGGAAAGTTGATGATGAGGTGAGATTGATTGCAAGGGAGGTTGGTATAACTGGTTGAAAAGATTCGATGATAAAACCCAGGGGGTTTGTGGAAGTTGAAAGTGGTTTGACAGTGTATGTTTGAGGGGAATTTTGAATAAGCATTCTTCCCTGGGTGGTGGTATTGATCAAGCGGTCCCCAGTGTAATAAAAAGAATAAAAAGAAGAAGGATCAACCAGGTGTTGATTGTTTTTAAGTTGATGGCTACTGGTAAAGAGAGTTAGTTTGCGATAATCAATCTGATACTCAGCACCGAGTGAGGATTCAGATGGGGTGAAACCAACACGAAAGAAATCGTTAAGAGTGGATTTTAAGTTTTCAGGTGAATCAAAGTAAACAGTGGAGTTGTTGTTTAGTTTTGGGAGAAGGCTATGTAGCTCTGTATAAAATAATTGTCTTTTTTGGCTACTTATTAAGTGCTTTTGAAAAAAAATGTTTGTGGCCAAGAGATTAAAAATAATGATAATAAGGCTAATTGATAGCCAAAACTTTTTATTGGCGTAACTTAACCATACAAGCAGGATTCCTGGATACATCCAGATTATATAGCGATGGGTTGTATTGAGTGGGAAGTTATTGCGAAACCAGTAAGGAAAAAACATTGCCAGTATCCAAAGAAAAGCATATAAACGAAGTGTGAATAACGTTTTTTTCCTTTGAAAAGAGAAAATAAGTGAAAGGAGAAAACTAATACTTAAGACAAAGCCAGCAATGGTAGAGAAGTTTATTATTTGGTTTTGAGTGAATAGTCGGCTGAGAAGTGCGGTATTAAGAAGATCGGTAATCAAAAAAGAAGAGATGGTTTGGAAAAATATAATAAGTTTTTGGATGGTAAAAAAGGAAAACGGGTTAATTTTAGGAAAAAAACCATCAAGTGGAATATGCAAGATTATTCGTGGGAGGTAATAGAAAAAAAATAAAAAGAGACAGAATATAAAAAAAGAGAGAATAAGACGCTTTGAGAGCTTAATTTTGGTGGAATAGAGAAGAACTAGACTGATAATTGGAGCAAAATTAGTAGAGGCTCGAAAATTAAAAATAGAAGATGAAATGATAAGTAAAATTGTTGCCAACAAAAAAGCTTTTATGTTTACGGTTTTTTGAAACGATTTTTGAAAAATAATTAGAGAAAGAAAAAGAGTGCTCATGACAAAGTAAGAAATTAAGGGGTCCCAAGCTTCAAGAAAAACTCCTGCTCCTATATATGAGCTTGCAAGTATTGCTGCTGTCATAAAGCTTTGTTTTTTGTTATTGGTTAAATTTACTAAAAACAGGTAGAAAAAAAATGAACTTAGGAAAAAAAGTAGATTGCCAATTATAAAATATGGTTGAGGGTGATAGCCAAGAATATTGTATAACCATTGAAAGAGCGTGCAATATCCAGAGTATGGCCAGCCGTGAATGCATTGGTCCAGTCGCGGTCCATAAAAAGAGCTGAAGTCATCATGCCAGAAATAAAATTGGAGAGATTTATAGTTTGCTGAGAAAGCAATTGCAGCTAAAAGTAAAAAGAAGATAAGATTTTCTTTATTTTTTTTAAATAATTTCTTCAATTTTATTGTGATTACCGCGATTTTTTCTGGTGGAGATTATCATTTCAGCCATTAGACCGGTTGAGAAAAGCTGAATACCAATAATCATAAGAAGCATTCCCAAAAACAGAAGTGGGTGGCGGTATTGGATAGATCCTGTTGTAATGCGAAGATAGGTGATGTAAAGGCCAATAAGGAATCCAGAAAAGAAGGATATTAGCCCGAGGCTCCCAAAAAAGTGGCCAGGTCTTTGACCGAAACCTGTCAGAAAAAAAATAGTAATTAAATCAAGAAGGCCTTTAATGTTTTTACTAAGTCCATACTTACTTTTCCCAAATTTTCTTTTGCGGTGGTTCACTTCTATTTCGGTAACTTTATAATTATTTTTTGCAGCGATGATGGGAATATAGCGGTAGAGCTCTCCATAAAGGTTTAAATTTTTGATAACTTTTTGTTTGTAGGCTTTAAATCCACAATTGGTATCATGAATTTGGACACCAGTTAGATTAGGAATAAAAAAATTATTTAGTATTCTTGACATAAAAACAGTGTGTATGGGGTCGTTTCGTTTTTTCTTCCAGCCAGAGACTAAATCATAGCCTTCGTTTAATTTGGCGATAAAGCGATCGATTTCTTTAGGATCATCTTGCAGGTCACCGTCAAGGGTGATGACGATTTCGCCTCTAGATAAGTCAAAGCCGTTTTGCAAAGCAACAGATTTTCCCCAATTACCTCGATGCTTGATAATTTTTATGTGTTTGTCTTTATTTTTTATGTCCTTTAATGTTTTATATGTATCGTCTTTTGAGCCATCATCAATAAAGATAATCTCGAAGCTTTTTTTAGATTTTGCCATGTGCTCTATGATTTCTTGATAAAGAATACTAATAGAACCTTCTTCATTTTTTACTGGGATGATAAAAGAAATATCCATATATTTGTATTATATATCAACTCAAAACAAAAACGTTTACTTTTTGAAAACAAGGGTAATAAAGGCAGCGTGTGTTTTGTCTAGTTGCCCAAAAAAGTTAGGGAGAGGATAGTAACCTGAGGCGTAGACTTTTATAAACTTGAATCCATAGAGTTCATACCACTTTTTAAGCCAATAGGTTGTATAAATGCATTTGTGGCAATAACTTTGGCTGTAGAATGGTTTTTCTTGTTGGTGTAGAACAAGAGGGTTGCCAAGTGACCAGATTTTTGGTGAACAATTAGTCATATCAAAAGGTGCCCAACCAAATATGAGACTGAAGATATTGTGCCAGCTCGCGAGATTATTGGTGCTAACAATAGTATACCCTCCTTTTTTGGTGACACGATATGATTCCTTAATGAAATGGTCAACATTGGTTAGGTGCTCAATGACAAGATTAGAAAGAACGCAATCAACAGAGTTGTTTTGAAGTGGCCATTTTTCGTGGTTAACATCAACAATAAATGTTTTTATGCCCCTTTTTCTTGTTTGTTTTACTATATTTCGGTCAAGTTCTATTCCAAGTACTGTTTTGGCTTTATTGGCTTTTGCCCAGATTAAAGTCTTTTGACCATCCCAGCAACCAACATCAAGTAAAGTTTTATTTGCAGGTAGCTCTGACAGGGCACTTTTCAGATTATTTTCTTTATGCTGTTCTGCCTTTTTATAGAGGTTAAAAAGCATTTTTTTTAGCATGCCTTTTGGCAGTATAGCACCACTGGGAGAGTTGATGTAGAATCAGGTATGAGCAAGATTTCAGTTGTGGTTGCGACGAAAAATGAGGAAAGGAATATTGAGAGACTCCTTATTAGTATTGTTAATCAGACTTTTAAGGATTGGGAAATAATTGTGGTTGACAATAATTCGAGTGATAAAACAAAAGAGATTGCTTTAAAGTATACAGATAAGGTATTTAACAAAGGTCCGGAGAGAAGTGCACAGCGGAATTTTGGAGTGAAAAAGGCACATGGTCGGTACATCTTAATTCTTGATGCAGATATGGAGTTAACTGATCAGGTGCTTATGGATTGTGTACGGATAATGAAAAATAAGAAATATAAAGCTTTGGTGATTGCTGAGAAAACAGTAGGGCAAGGAATGATGGCCAAGATTAGAGCATTTGAGAGAAGTATGTATATGGGAGATATGAGTGTTGAAGTCGCCCGTTTTTTTGAAAGAAAAGTGTTTGATGAGTTTGGCGGGTATGATCTTAATTTGACGGGAGCGGAAGATTACGATTTACCGTATAGAATTTCAAAAAAGTATGAAATTGGCAGATCAAAAAAATGGATTTACCATTACGAGAGTGATCTTGGTTTTTGGAGGCAGCTTAACAAGAAATACTACTATGCAAAAAGGAGTGCTAGATATGTGAATAAACACCCTGAGATGGTGAGACAACAAGGCATTCTCTTTTTAAGAAAGGCTTATCTTAGACATTGGAAAAAGTTTATTGCTAAACCTGGTCTTTCGATTATATTTTTGTTAGTACGCATCTCAGAAACACTTGCAGCTGCGCTTGGGTATTTAGCAGCAGTGGGATGGAGGCAGTTTATGGTTAGTCTTACTTATATATTTAAAAATCATTGAAAAAGAATAAATTTCCATTGGTTTCAGTCATAATTGTAAATTGGAATGGGGGAGTGGTATTTGGTGATTGTTTGAAGCACTTATCACTTATTTCATATCCAACTTGGGAGCTTATTGTGGTAGATAATGGTTCTACTGATGATTCATTGAAATATTTACGAGATTATAAAAATTTAAGGAGAATTGTTAGTAATAAAAAAAACATGGGGTTTGCTGGTGGGAATAACCTCGGATACAAATATGCAAAAGGAGATTATGTTTTACTTTTGAATAATGATACTAAGGTAAGTAGAGAATTTTTAACAAAGATGGTTGAGAAAATGGAGAGTGATCAAATGATAGGGGTGCTTCAACCAAAGATTGAGATAATGGATTTGAGGGGATATTTGGATAACTGTGGTTCATATTTAACCTGGAGTGGTTTTTTACAACATTGGGGATATATGAGTAAAGACGGGCTTGAGTTTGAAAAGGAGGCTGATGTTTTTAGCACAAAAGGTGCTTGTATGTTAATTAGAAAAGAAATTATTGAGAAGGTTGGACTTTTTGATGATGATTTTGGAAGTTATTTTGAAGAGAGTGATTTTTGTTGGAGAGTGTGGTTAAGTGGTAAAAAAGTCCGGTATTTTCCAGATGTAAAGATTTACCATAAAGTAGGCTTTACAAGCAAAAAAATGGATCAGGTAAGAGTAAACCTGGTATCTTCGCGGAACAGAATAACTTCACTCATTAAGAATTTAGGTTTGTTAAGTTTAATTTGGATGTTACCAATACATTTGACATTGGTGATGCTTTTGGGATTTTACTATTTAGTAAAATTATCACCGAGAAAATCTTGGATGATGTTTGGAGCTATTTGGGAAAATTTGATAAGATTCCCTGTAAGCATAAAAAAGAGAAACATGATTCAACGAAAACGACAGGTGAGTGATAAGGAGTTGTTTAGTATAATCATGAAGCCATTTTCTTTAAAAGAAATGCTTAGACATTTTTTGAAAGTAGAAAAAAATTTCGAGTAAGAAATGAATAAAATAATATACCCACAGTATAAAAATGTGCCTGTTAAAGGAAGGCTCGGCTTTTGTTTGAAAGTTCTTAATGAGAATTCTTTAGCTCATATGAGCGTTCTTGATTTTGGATGTTCTTATGGGTGGCTTGCTGATCGATTAAAAGAAAGAGGTCTAAAAAAATATGTGGGAGTTGATCCAAACATGAGTGCCGTTAGGCATGCTCAAAAGATGAACAAGTATGCCCAGTTTTATGTGAGTGGTGCTGAAGTGTTGCCAGATAAGATAAAAGAAAAGTTTGATGTAGTGACAATTTTTGATGTGATTGAACATGTACCAGTTGGACGTGAGATGTCGACTTTTAAAGAAGCAAGTAGAATGTTAAAAAAAGGAGGAAGACTACTTATAACAACGCCAAACTACCACTGGCTGACAAATTTAACCGATCCCGCTTGGTATTTGGGGCATAGACATTATCAAGAAAACAAGATGATAAAAATGGTTAAAAAGGTTGGATTTGAAATTCAGGAAGTTGGAGTGAAGGGGGGTATCTGGAGCATTATTTATATGAACTGGTTTTATATAAAAAAGTGGATTTTTGGAGATAATTCACCAAGGAATAAATGGTTGGAGGAAAAAGAAGATGAAGGATATAAAGGAAACGGGATATTTACGCTTTACCTTGTTGCAAAGAAAAACTGACTTGTTTTTTTAGCGATTGGGATGAAGAATTTGTTTTGGGAGTGATTGGCCCATTGAATGCTCAAATTGCTTTGCGGCAACACTTTGAACTGGTGGAAGATTTAAGTGGTTTCTGGTTGTGGTCTCGGCCAGATCTCTTTGGTAGACTAATTCTTCAGGGGTAAGGTGGTCAGTCCAGACATAGGCTGTGTAAGATCCTGGAATGCCTTTATAGTAGGCTACATCTACCTCGTAATTTGTTGATTTACTCCAAAGATTAAGAACTTCAAGTGTTTTTTTGTTTTGGATTTGGTAAAGCCAGGCATTTTTTTCTGGCACAAAAACAGAATGATCATAATATGGAGAACCTGGGTATTGAGTAATTACCGTCCAATCAATTTCATCACCATCTCGGAGATTGGAAAGTGCCCACTCGATTGATTCGGCAATTGTTTCTTTTGATTCACCTGGATGACCAAGGGACATGAGAGCCTTAACTTTGAGGCCTGCGGCGTGAGCTAACGTCACACAACGGCTATTAATTACTCGGGAGGTGTGTTTTCGCATGGCAGCTAAAATTTTGTCTGAGCCTGATTCAACACCTGTGAGAAGGATTCTAAAACCAGCTTCATACATTAGTTCTGCTTGTTCTTTAGTGAACAACTCTGCTTTCACAAATCCTCGAAAGCGCATGGCAATTCTCTCCTCGTCGTTAATGATTTCTGTTTTTAATCCAAGCTGCTTTTTTAAATCATCAGGAATATATTTAGCCAGATTTCTTTGTAAATCAATTAATCCGTGACATAAATTTTCTAGATTTGATGGAGAAACATTGAGTTCGTCATCATAAAACATAACTGCGGTTAAGGCTTTTGATGGATCTCCTGATTCTAGAGCACGGGCGAATGAACTCCCAACAACTTCTTCAATTTCTGAAAGAACGCTATTTATATTTCTGGTTCTGGCCATACGATATGCTTGAACATCTCGTCCACCACAAAAACCACATTCAAAAGGACAACCTAATTGGGCAATTAAACTAAAGGCGCGATGACCATCGATATAATAGGAATAGCTATCCATGTCAATTAAATCACGTCTAGGAGAGGCAAAACTTTCCAGTTCACCTTTTTGCATAAACAGTGGAGATTGTAAGCTTCCGGCATCAATTAAGGTGTTTGTATGGTCTGGGTCGATTGCGTAAAAGATTGCTTTTTCGCCATCACCGGCTACTAGCTTGTCAAAATGTGGCGTAAGTTGGTTAAAGTCATTGGTGCCTCGTCCACTGGCTGTTTCTTTTTCAAGGTCCTTGACCATCGCGCCGTGAGTAAGAGTAATGTGTGGTCCACCTAAGATGACAAGAGCGTTGGGATCAATACTCTTTATGGTTCTGCTTATAGCAATTGCGTTTGGAATTTGAGGGGTAGTGGCTGTGATGCCAAAGACTTTAGTTTGTGAGTTTTTTACATAATCTTCGACTATCTCTTGAGAGTTTGCATAACCAGATAGATCAAGAATTGCCACTTCATTGCCGTTCATTTGTAGCTCAGCTGCAAGTTTGGGTGGAGCCAGAAAGGGAAAGACTCTCTCGTCGGCAAGAAAAGGAGAAGGTGGGGTGATAAGACAAACTGGAATATTTCGAACTTTTTCTTTTTGCGCTTCAAGATCGGTTTGAGTATGGTCCTTTTCCGATCGATGTGCAGCTAAGACAAGATCATATTCTGCTTTTGCTTTTGTAGTTGTTCGTTCGGTTAGTGACATGTAAATTTATTAAGTAGAAACTTATGATTTATAAGGTAAATATATTTACCATTAGTTATCACTATAGAATTAGAATATTGGTGGTGTCAAGACTTGAAAAGGTGTTTAGATGACGTATTTTTTGAAAAATGCAGTGTTAGCGCGGACATAGCTTTTGGGGTTGCCTGTATCGTAAGTATGTCCAATAATTTTTAATCCTTTTACTAATTGATTGTGGTTTAATGCCTTATGAAGGGCGTCAACGTCGGTGATTTCTTGTTTTGATTTTTTTTGGATTAGTTCTGAAATAATTGGAAAGATTTCGTTTGTAAATATGAAACGGCCTGACATTCGAATTTTGCTGTTTATATGATGAGGATGTTTTTTTGAGATTTTTGCACAAAAATGTTGAACATTTACGACTTTACTTTGTTTTTCAACTTGACACTCACCGTACAAATGAAGATGTTCTTTCGAAAATTTATCAAATGAGATGATATGAGATTCATTTTTATTGTAGGCCTCTATAAGTTGTTTTAAGGCTGGTTTTTTTGAGATTACAGGAAGATCAGGAAGTGCAACACAAAAGGCTTTGTTGTTGATGAGATTTTTACAGAGCCAGATGGCATGAGCAATGCCTCTTGGATATTTTTGATAGACAAAATCAAATCTAATTTTATTATGGTATTTTTTTGCTTTTTGAAGATACGACTTGATAAGATTTTTTTGAGAATTAATAACAATAATAATGTGGTTGCATCCTGAGTGTACTGCTTCATCAATACACCACTCAATAACGGGTTTATCAATTAGAGGAAGCATTTCTTTTGGTAGATAACCAGAGACCGGTGCCCAGCGAGAGCCTTTGCCTGCAGCTGGAATAATGCAAGTAGTAATGGTGTTATTTGCCACGGAATTTTAGTTCAAACCATAACTTAAAAGCACTGGTGAAGGTTTGAAAGACTACTTTTAATTTGGCGTTTTTAACTTCTCCTGCAAGGCGAGGATGATAATAGCTTGGGGCTTCAACTATTTTATATTTTTTCTTATTAAATCTAATTAAAATTTCAGTGAGTAAAAATATGCCTCCGGGATAACGAATAGGAATGTTTTTTATTTTGTGTGTTCGCCAGATATTAACCCAACCCACATCCATATACTTAATATCAAAAAGAATAAGTAAGAGGAGTAGGTAACCATAGGAAAAAAAGATGCGACGCGGTGCATAATCTGATCGACCTCCTCGGTAGCCAAGAATAAGATCATTGTCTTTCATGACTTCAAAACAGTGACGCATATCTTCAATAAGAAATTGCCCGTCGGCTGGCATATAAGCGACGAATTCTTTTTTTGAAGCCTTTATCCCAGTTAGCATTGCCTTACTATAACCTCCATTTGGTTGGTGAATAACTCGTAGGCTTTTGTTTTTTTGGGCTAGCTGATCAGCGAGTTTGCCTGTTTTGTCTTTTGAACCATCATTAACAACAATTACTTCATAATCGGAAAAGTATTTCGGAAGAGTTTTTAGGGTATCTTTAAGAATAAATAAAATGTTTTCTTCTTCGTTGTATGCGGGAACAACAATTGATATTCCAAGCTTAGGTAATTTTTTTTGCACTGGTTGATATTATGATTATTTCCAAAACTATTCAAGATGTGAATTATATTCCTCTTACTTGAACTAACAAAATATGTAAGAGATTATATATTCAAAATATACAAATAAGAGTATTTTGACTATAATTGCAGAATAATGGTAAATATTTTAAAAGAATTGATAGAAGGTATTTTAAGATTGGTGTTTAGCGAAAAACTAGCACATCTTAATGAGCGACCGGAGGTGTTAAAAACACTTGGTCTATACAAAGGTGAAGGTTTTGTTGGAACGTTTGCAAGGATAAGATTTTGGGATGCTCCTTTTATCGAACTTGAAAGGCTTATTCCAAAGAAAGGTGTGGTAGTTGATTTGGGTTGTGGAGATGGAGTATTTTCAAACTTTTTGGCAGTAACGGGAAAGAGTCGACGAATTCTTGGGATTGAACTTAATCATCGACGGGTAAAAGATGGGGATCGGGGCTTAACGAATATAAAGTTTGTGCAGGGTGATGTTTTAAAAGAAGAAATTCCTCAAGCAGATGCAATTGTTATGACTCATCTTTTGCACCATTTGCCGACCAGGGATGACCAAGAAAGATTAATATTTAAGTGCTATCAAAGTTTGAAAAAGAATGGAGTTTTGGTGATTGCCGAGGTGGGAGAAAAACCCATTTCGAAACTTATCATTAGTTATTTAACAGATGCGTTTTTAGTTCCGATTGTTTTTGAGCGAAAACTAGCTGATTTTAATTTTCATTATAGAAGAGCTGGGAGTTGGGTAAGGATCTTAAAGGAGATGGGTTTTGATGTTAAAGTGAAGTGGATATCAAAAGATAAGCCGTTTAGTCATGTGATATTTCTTGCAAAGAAAGTTACTTAATTTTTACAAGTTTGATTGTAACAAACATTCCCAGGATGTGATTGATTGGTGATAGTAATTCTTCAAATTTCTTAAGATAGGGATAAAGAAAATTTGGACAGAGCTGAATAGGTTTTAGTCCTCCAGAGATTAGATACAGAAAAGGAGTGTGTGGTTTGATCGCAACAATTTTTAAATTGGGAAATAATTTTTTAAAAAGTTTTTGATCACGTTGAAATACGATCCAGGGAAGAGCTGTGTTGGAATCAGACATGCGACCATGACCTCTTACTTTCCAATCGATACTTTTTGGATTGTAATACTCGTGGTGAAGGTATTTATAAATTAGATGACCCCAAAGTGAATTCCAAGGTTCAACCATGATGATCTGACCCTTTGGTTTTAGAGTTCGGTACATTTCTGAAAGTGCTTTTTTTGGGTCTTTAATATGATGAAAGACATCAAGCATGACATAGGCCGAAATAGAGTTATTTTTGAAGGGGATTTTTGTTGCAGAGAACACTTGGTCAATATCAGGACCTGGGATGACGTCGGAGGTTGTAAGGCTTGAGATAATATCTTTTGCAAAACCTCCTCCCGAGCCAAGTTCTATAATTTTGCCCGAGGGAACATTTGTTGGGGTAAGTTGTTTGTAAAAATTAAGGTAAATTGTATGAAGAAAATATTTACTTTTTATTTTATCTTGGTCACTAGCTAAACTTTCTTTAGTGTCAATGTATTCCATATGATGTTATTATACCTTTGGAAAACGAGATGAGATATAAGTATTATTTTGATAAATATTTGAGGGCATTACAGTTTATAATAACAGGTGATGCGAGTGTTGTGATCATCGGTGATCGTGCTGTTGAACTTGCAAAAAGGTTACGTAGAACAAGGGGTTTAACAGTAGATGGTTTTTCTGATTTAGATGAGCTTAAGGGGAAAAGAAAGTATGATTTTGTGGTGTTAAATGGGGTTTTGGGTAAAACCGATGATGTGATGGGTGTTTTGGGCAAACTAAGGTTGATATGTAATACATCAACACGAGTAATTATTTATCAGCATAATCACTTATGGCAATGGATGTTGACTATGCTTGAGATATTGGGAGTTAAGCGTAAGGAAGGTATGTACAATTGGCTTTCGGTTGAAGATGTAAAAGCATATATGAGTGCTTCTGGATATGAAGTAACGAAAATACACAGAAGAACATTGGTGCCAGTTAATTTTTTTGGGCTTGGAAAAATTATTAATTTCTTCTGTGTTATCTTTCCTTTTTTTGACTTTCTTAAACTCGATCAATTTCTAATTGCTCGAGTAATTCAACACGAAAAGAAACAGGATTTGAGTTTAACGATTTGTATTACAGTAAGAAATGAAAAAAATAATATTGAACCAATAATAAAATCACTTCCTAAAGTAACAAAGGTTCAAGAAATTTTGTTTGTTGAAGGTCATTCAACAGATGGAACTCGTGAAGAAATTATAAGAGTTAGTAAAAAATACCCTAAAAAGAATATCCGAGTGATTGGACAGCCAGGTAAGGGACAAGGAGATGCTATTAGGGTCGGGTTTTTTGAGGCAAAAGGAGAGGCGATTGTTTTATACGAAGGAGACGGAACTTCAGACGCTAACGATGTGTTTTATTTTTATGACGCGATCAACAAAGGTACAGCAGAGTTTATTGAAGGTAGTAGATTTGTTTATCCACTAAATCAGAAAACGATGCCACTGTTTAAGCAATTGGGAAACATGTTTTTTGCGATTTGGTTTACGTTGTTTTTGGGACAGAGGACAACAGATGTGCTGTCAGGGATTAAGGCGATACGGAAGGATTTATATATGAAATTTTATAAAGATTGGGGTTTTTTAAAAATTGAGGATCCGTTTGGTGATTTCGAACTTTTGTTTGGGGCTGCAAAACTTGGTCTGAAATTTGGTGAGATTCCAATGCGTTATTATCCGAGATCCTATGGCCAGCCGAAAACAAGTATATTTTCTCATGGACCACTTCTTATTCGAATGGCGCTTGCAGGTCATATCTATTTTAGAGGATAAACATATGCTCTTGACGTTTGTTCTATAATGTTAGATATGAAGATTCCACAGATAGATCCTTTTATCGGAGATGAAGAATATAAGGCGATAAAACAGTGCTTTGTTGATAAGTGGATTACAGAAGGTCCGCGAACAAAACTTCTTGAAGAAAAACTCCTTGGGCTTATAGGTGCAAAATATGGTGTATTTGCTCCCAACGGTACCTTATCTTTATATTTGGCTTTGAAAGCGGTTGGTATTGGTGATGGCGATGAAGTAATTGTTCCGGATTTTACGTTTATAGCCTCTGCTACTTCTGTAATTATGGCCGGTGCTAAGCCTGTGTTTGTGGATGTGAATAAAGATAATTTCCAGATTGATGTTTCTTTATTAAAAAAGCTTTTAAATAAGCATACAAAAGCAATTATGCCGGTTCATATGTATGGAACAATGTGTGACATGGAATCAGTGTGTGGCTTTGCGAAGGAAAATGGGTTATTGGTGATAGAGGATGCCGCTCAAGCGATTGGAGTAAAGTATAAAGGGAAGCATGCAGGTAATTGGGGAGATGTTGGAAGCTTTTCTTTTTTTGCAGATAAAACTATCACAATGGGAGAGGGAGGGTTTGTGACAACAAACAATAGTGAAGTTTATGACAAGCTTTTGTATCTACGTAATCAAGGCAGAAAAGAGAGAGGCACCTTTATTCATCCTGAAATAGGGTATAATTTTCGAATCACAGATTTTCATAGTGCGATAGGACTTGTCCAATTCGGCAAATTACCAGAGATTATCAAAAGAAAGAAAATTATTTTAGGATGGTACAAGGAGAAATTAAAAGGGATAGAAGAGGTAACAATGTTTAGGCCGTTTACAGGATATGATTGGATACCATTTAGGGTAGGACTTTTGGCGAATCAAGCACATCAGCTAATGGGATATATGGAATCTAAGGGAATTCAAACACGAAGCTTTTTTTATCCTCTTCATAAACAGCCCGCTTTTAAAGAAGTTATTTCACATTTAATTAAGGATAGTGATTTCCCAAATACTTGTTATGCATATGATCATGGAGTATGTTTGCCTACTTATCCCACTCTGACTGAGGATAAGGTGGAGTATATTTGTTCCACAATACGTAGCTTCTATAAAGAGAGGAGAGATATCTTTTATAAATATTATGACAATATGTTTGCTGATAAGGATTATACAAAAGAGACAAAATTCATTTGGGAAATGACTAAAACGTATGGTGTTGGGGAAGTGAAGAAAGTATTAGAGATTGGTGCAGGAACAGGAAACCATACAAAAGAAATCCTAAAACGAGATATAGAAGAATTGTTTGCAGTGGATATTGATCCTGAGATGGTGGTGAGATTGAAGAAAAAGTTGGGACTGAAAAGAAACTTAAAAATTGTAGAAGGAGAGGTTGATCAATTAAGAGAGAAAAATTTTGATCTTACGCTTGCAATGTTTAATGTTGTTACTTATATAGATAGTGAGAAACAACTTAAACAATTTTTTTCTCAAGTTTATTCTCGTTTAAAGCCTGGTGGTATTTTCGTGTTCGATGTTTGGAACGGTGTTGCTGCGATTAAAGATCCTCCAAAAGAGAAGGAATCAAAATATAAAAATGTAAATGAAACAATTAAAGTAAAGATATTACCTGAAACAGACTTTACTCTTCAAAAAGTAAGATTGCGCTATATGTTTGAAATTTTCAAAGATAATGAAATAGTAACAGAAGGTGAATATTTATTAACGCAATTTTTATGGATGCCAAGGCAGCTGGATTTGATACTAAAGCGTGTGGGTTTTGAAAAAATCACCACAAGATCATTAAATGATCTTGATAAGCGATCCGATTCTTTTGATTGGAAAGTGGTATATGTTGTTCAAAAACCACTAAAAAAATAGTTTATCGTTTTTGAACGGACCATTTTTTAATTCAAGCATAGTTGCATTTTCTAAAATTTTAAATTCATGACCACAGTTTATCGCCAAGAAAGCCTCTGAGCTTTTTAGGATTATAGAAGTTACATATTTTTCATCTTCTGAATATATTTTTATTTTAATTTTGCCTGATAGTACAACAAAACATTCTTGAAGGGTGTGAGTTATCCGCTTTGTTGGTTGGTGGCGATGTCTTTTTAGGGTTGTTCCCTTTAGATGGTTGAATGTTAGAAGACCAAGCGCTTCTTCGTGTATTTCGGCATTAGTTTGAGGAACCGATCCTTTGGGATATGAACCTCTGATAACAATACCTATTAATTTATTTTGATAATAGATCTTTCTCAATTTAGCTTAGTATGTTACCGTTCAACTCAAATATTACCATGCTGGACTTCGACTTTGAAGCCTGTTTCTGCCTCTTTTTTTGCCAAGTCATAATCATGTTTTGTCATGAGCTGGGCAAGGCCCGTAAAGGTTACTTCTGGTTTCCAGTTTAGAATTGATCTTGCTTTAGAACTATCGCCTATGAGTAAATCAACTTCTGTTGGACGAAAATATACAGGATCGATTTCAACGACAACTTTGTTAGTGTTTTTGTCAATCCCTTTTTCTTCTACACCTGAGCCTTTCCAGACAATGTTCATTCCAAGGTTTTTACCTACTTCTTCAACAAATTCGCGAACAGAATGTGTTTCACCTGTTGCGATGACAAAATCGTCTGGCTCTTTGTGTTGAAGAATTTTCCAGATGGCGTTAACGTAGTCCTTGGCATATCCCCAATCGCGTTTAGAATCTAGGTTTCCTAGTTTTAAAACTTCTTGAACACCTAATTTTACGCGCGAAAGACCAAGTGTAATTTTTCGAGTCACAAAAGTGTAGCCACGACGAGGAGATTCATGATTAAAAAGAATGCCGTTACTGGCAAATAAGTTATAGCCCCGGCGATAGACAATGGTAGTAAAAAAGGCGAATGTTTTTGAGGCACCATATGGAGATTGGGGATTAAAGGGGGTGGTTTCTTTTTGAGGAACTTCAAGAACCTTTCCAAACATTTCAGAGGAGCTTGCTTGATAATATTTTGAGGGAATTTTTAGATCACGGATGGCGTCAAGAAGTCTTAGTGCCCCAAGTCCGGTGACGTTTGCCGTATATTCTGGTATGTCAAAACTTACTTTGACATGGCTTTGGGCACCAAGGTTATAAACCTCATCTGGATCGATCTTGGCAATAATGCGACTCAGGTTTGAACTTTCAGATAAATCTCCGTATATCGTGGAAAACTGAGGATATTTTGGATTGTCAAAAATATGATCGATACGGAAGGTGTTTGAAAGACTACTTCTTCTTTGTAGTGCATAAACACGGTAGCCTTTTTCAAGAAGTAATTCTGCAAGATATGATCCATCCTGTCCTGTGACACCTGTTATAAAGGCTGTTTTCATGGTGAGACAATATAACATTTTTGTTACTTAAAAAAAAGGGGGGTGTGATATAGAATGTTTTACATGTTAAGGGTAATTAAGCTAATGGCTTTTGGATTATTTGTGTTGATAAGCTTTGTTTTTCTTCAGAATGGTTACAATTTAGGGCATGTGCAAGAATTTTGGAACCTAACTTCTCAAATGAGTTCGATGCAAGAAATAAACCTGCTTTTTCGTCAATTTCCACCAGTTATTTTTATAGTCTTTTCAAAAATTCTAGAGAATTGCCAAATGTTTTCCTTTTTAGATGAGTCTTGTGTTGGATCGGGGTGGATAGTGTATCGTTGGATATTATTTTTAAACTATTGGCTTTCAGTTGGTATTTTTGTTTTTATTGGAAAAACTTTTAGAAGTAGGGATAATCGCGGAGTTAACAACATAGAAGCTTTCGTTTTAAGTTTTTCATTATTTTTAATAATGCTTGTGTTGGGATATTCAAGTGCGTTGGCTGTTCCCTTTATATTGTTTGGTTTATATTTTTTGCAAAAGCAAAAAATATTTTTGGCGATTCTTTTTTTGATTGTTGCTGCATTAACAAGCTATTCAGTAATTTTACTTTTTCCTGCAATATTTTACTTTGTTTTGAGAACAAAAAAATTCAGTTGGTCGGTACTGGCGGGCATTGGCATAGCGGGCATAATCTTTTTTTCATTGATTTTTTCTGCTGGTGGTATTGCCGTGCTACAGAATCGGTTTTTTGACAGCAGCATCAGTCAAAGCGTTTTAATGAACTTGATATACATTTTTATTTCACCATATAAATTTTTTGAGGCGTTGTTAGGTGTACCTAATCGCGAGATTTGGATTTTTATATGGTTATTGGTTGTGTGTATATTTTTAACTGTATTTATGTATAACCTATTGGCAATTGTTTTTAGTTTCGGCCGAAAAACAAATATTTTTATGGCCATTCTAGTTACAGGGGTGATGGGTATCTTTATTGTGTTTGGGCGTGTCTATTTACTATTTATTTGTATATTTATTTATTTGTTCACTTGGATGTTGAAAAAAACACAGAATAAGTCATTGGGAGTGATGCTAGTTAGTACAACCATATGTGGTGTGATTTTTTATCCATTGTTCAACGAATCGATTTTGTTAATACTGATGCTTGCCTTTTCGTATTTTTATTTAGAACAAAAATCTGTGTTAAGTTTCTATGTTTTAATGGTTGCCAATGTGCTTGTGTTTTTTCAGTTTTTTGTTTTTTACGGAACGTTGGGATTACCACCAGTTAGAGGCTTGTATTTCGAATTTGTACGTGTCGGTTATGGTATGTTCTTGATAGGTTTTCTTATTTTGGTTACTAAATTATTTATCAGAGGGATTTCTGAAGACAAATTGTTGAGAACCCTAAAAAAATTTCTGGTCGTATTTTTGGTTTTTGTGAATATTTCTTTTATCACTGCAACTGGTTCTTCTGATACAGTTTCTTGGGCACAATATTCGAATGCAATTGTGAAATCTGGTGGTAATCCTTTTTTGGCACAAACATATGAGGATCAGAGATATCCTCCTCTTTCAACGTTGATCATGGTGCCGTTAACAATGTTGAGAAAGATTGTGATCGGTGTTCATCCAACTTATGCAACGTCAAACAAACTAACGGTTTTTATTTTTTATAGTTTGATGATAGTAACATTGGTGGGGATTGTGAATAAAGGTTTAACTAAAAAACGTATTTCCATAGATAGTTGGTTGATGCCTTTAACCGTGGTTAGTTTGATTGTTCAAACACAGGGATTTGCAGATTTTAACGTTTTTACAATTCCGACGTTTTTACTTTCAGTATATTTTCTTTTTAGAACGAAGAGAATTTTCATGGTGGGGTTATTGTTTGGAATAACATTGTCAATTAAGTGGCAGCCAGTGATCTTATTACCACTATTTTGTGCTTCTTTTTTGAATTTCGAGACAAATATTTTAGTTGGTTTTCGGAAATTAATACAATTTGTCGTTGGAATGTTTGTTCCAATTATATTTTTCTGGCTGATGGTGATTATAAACCCTGGAGGATGGGAAGCCTTCATGCGCGCTTGGGTGTTTTTGATAAACGGTGCACCAATGTTATCTGGTCAAGCATTAAACTTAAATTGGTTTGTAACGTATCTAATTCATTATTTTCAGCCCGGTCTTGATGTGTCACTTACTCATCTTGAAGGATTAAACCGTCAAATTCCAACATCACTAGCACCAATGATTTTTCAAGGTTTTTTCTTTGTTTATTTTGGTGGAATTGTTGTATGGAAGTATTGGATGGACAAAGAAAAAACTTTTGAGAAATTTGTTCAATCATCTATGATGGTTTATTTCACTCATCATATCTTAAATAAATCAGCTTATGAAAAGCATTTGTTTTATGTACTTGTGTTTGCGCTTTTATATTATCTAATTAGACCTAATCAAATTAAAAGATGGTTATTGGTATTAATAGACTTAATGACCTTGATGAATTTAATTTTCTTTTTTGGATTTACAGGTGATAAGTGGGTGCCGAGGATGTTTTACGGTTTTGATTTAACAGTTTTATTTTCGGTATACTATGTGGTGATTTACTTCATAATTCTTTGGAGTTATTTGAAGAAAGAGAAAGCTTTAGGCCTTTCTGGGTAATTTCCATTCTTTGGGATCACACTTTTTGCGAAATTCATCGTTTGGATTAAACTTTTGAGTGATGTAAAAAACCATGATTGTGTCTTTTTTTAGCGCCATATATCCATGCCAGACACCTGGTGGAATTGAAAGTGTTTTTTTGTCTTGATCTGTCAAAATGAATTTTTCATTTTTACCGTCTTCGTATTGAAGCCAAAAAAGAACACTTCCCTTAACAACTGTGAAGTAGTCGGTTTGTATCAAGTGCCTGTGAAGTTCTTCTGGTTTAACTTTTGGGGCATGAATTGTGAAATTCATATCTCCTGGGAGTATAGGGAAAATGTCATAGCTTCCTGAGCGTCGGTGGTCTGAGTGGGTTCGATATTGGTTGAAAATCATATATTTATTTTACTTACTATTTTTTGTATTTACCAGATATTAATTAAAGTGTGTTACTACCTAAGAATTGATTTAGAGCCTTTTTCCAGTGTTGCATCGGTTTAATTTTAAGCTTTGCCAATTGTTTTGATTTAATAGTTGAAAACTGTGGCCTTTTTACAAGGCTTGAGAATTCCTTTGAGCTAATCGGAAGTAGTTTGGCTTGTATTTTTTTGAGACGAAAGATCTCCTTGGTATAGAGATACCAATTGGTTGTGCCACTATTGGTTAGATGATATGTGCCAGAGGGAACTTTTTTGTCAATTAACTCTTTTATTTTGGCTGAAAGGTCGGCAGTTGAGGTTGGGCTTCCGAATTGATCGTTAACAACTTTAATTTGTTCATTGGCCTTGGCTTTGGTAAGCATTAGGCGTACAAAGTCGTGTCCTTTACCACTTTGGTATTTGCCATATAGCCAACCCGTGCGAATATTCAAAAAATTACCCAGACTTCCAATCCTGTTTAGATTTTCACCAGCAATTTTAGAAGCACCGTAGACATTTAGTGGACTAGGCAAGTGATCCTCATAATGGATTTTTTCAGAATTATCAAAGACGTAATCAGTACTAATATATATTACTCTCGCATTGTGTTTGGATGCTGCACAGGCAAGATAATATGCACCCAAGGCGTTAACATCGAAACTTTGCTCAGGCTTTATTTCACACTCGTTGGTTTTATGAAAGGCGATTGTATTAACGATAATGTTTGGTTTGTGGTAATTTATGAACTTTTGTACCTGGCGTTTTTTAGTGATATCAAAGTCGTTTCTTGTGGATTTGATAACGCGGTATTTTTTGTCTTTTGAAAAGACACTGATTAAATCATGAGCAAGTTGGCCATGTGCTCCAGTTATAAGAACTTTATTCATATATATTTAACTTTTTAGAAGGTATCGGAAGTGTTTTTAAAAGCTTGTCCCTCTTTGGTGAGGAAGTATTCCTGATACCACTTATCATTATAGAATATTTTGTTCTCTGGATTGTGTTTATAATTTTCTAGCTGGTGCCAGAGTTCGAGTAAAACGTCGTTCATATTTCTTGTTGGTTTAAACTTAAAAGTTTGTATGAATTTAGAATTATCAACTTTGTAATTTCTGGTAAGTCCGTAGGGCTTGATATCAAGAGTAATATCAATATTTTTTTCTTTCTTCAGAGTTTTTTGAATTTTCTTAGCCAGATTTCCTATTCTCCAATTTTCGTCAGCAATATTAAATATTTGACCACCAACTTTACTTAAAGGTAGTTCAATTGCTTGTATATAGACGCGAGTTAGATCTTGAATATCGATCATAGGTCTCCAAATTTCTCCACCAGCATCAACAGTGAGTTGTTTTTTTAGGAAAGCGTCTTTTGTGAAAGAATTGAATACAAGATCGTAGCGCATTTTAGGTGAATAACCATAGAGGGTACCTTTACGAAAAATTGTGGGTCGAAAGTTTTGACTTTCCATGTTGAGAAGAGCTTGTTCTGAACAACGCTTAGTAATCGAATAAGATGAGATTGGATTAACAGTATCAGTTTCTTTATATAATGGTGGGGTTAGGGGCGTGTTAAAGGTAAAGTAAATTGAGCAGGTTGATGCATATATAAATCTTTGTACTCCTGCTTCTTTTGCGAGTCTTGCTAGTCTGTCGGTTGCAATATGATTAATCATGTCGGTTAAGCGTGGGTCGTACTGTGATGTTGGTTCGGTTGAAAAACCAGCAAGGTGAATTACGGCTGTAACATTATTCATAACCTCTTTATTTACAGATCTAATGTCACCTTGGATTAGCTCAATTTTATCTTTAAATTCTTCAAGATACTTATCGGTAAAGATCAGGTGATCAAGTACCCGAACGTTATATCCAGCCTCAAGTAGCGCTTTTGTTTGTTGTACTCCGATGTATCCCGCTCCACCTGTTAAAAGAACTATTTTTTTTCTAGATTTTGTTTTTTTGGAAGGAATTTTACTGTCAAGAAATTCGTTTCCCACTGGCATAATAAATTTTCCTCCAGATTTAAGAAATTCTTTCTCTTTTTCCATAATTGCATCTTTGTAATTCCAGGCTAGGAGGAGATAGTAGTCAGGAGGATTTTGGCGAGCTTTGTTGATATCAACAACTGGAATATGAGTCCCTGATGTGTAGGTGCCTATTTTTGAAGGTAAGCCTTCGGTAGCGTAGTCAAGAATTTTTGTATCAATACCATAATAGTTTAAAAGGGTATTTCCTTTTGCAGGAGCACCATACCCCGCGATTGTTTTTCCTTGGGATTTAAGATCAAGAAGAATTTTTAGAACATCTTCTTTCATGGCCCCGATTGTTCTGGCTAAATCTTGATAAGTTGAGAATTGATCAAGTTTTAAGGCTTTTTCTTTTTTAACTAGATCAGAGACTCGTTTATGGGTTTGATATTGTCCTTTGTTCGCAACGTGTACACGAATTGAATTGCCTTGAACCGGATAAATTTTAACATCGATGATTTCCATATCATATTGATCAAAGAGTTTCATAAGTGGTCGAATAGCGAGGTATGAGAGGTGTTCATGATAAATGGTGTCAAAGGTGTAATTTTCAAACATATCAACTAAGTAGGGAGCTTCGAGGATAAATACTCCGTCTTTTGAGAGAAGGTTTTTAATACCTTTGACTAGATCGTGGTGATCATTTATGTGTGCAACAACATTGTTGCCAATAATAACTTTGGCATTTCCGTATTGTTTTTTTATATCTTTGCTTAATTTTTCACTGAAGAAGTCTGGGATAGTTTTTACTCCTCGTTTGTTGGCTATTTTGGCGATGTTTTCAGCGGGATCTACGCCGAGTACTTGTGCCCCATTTTTTTGAATTGCTAAAAGTAATATTCCGTCGTTGCTACCAAGTTCAACGACTAAATTTTTATCTGATGAGATGTAGTTGTGGTGGATTTCATCTGCATAATCTTGAAAGTGTTGAGGGAGTACAGGCATGCCTGATGAAAAATAAACATAATTGCGAAAGAGAATCTCGGGAGAGACAACACAACTTAGTTGACATAAATTACATTCTTCACAAAATAGAACTTTTAGAGGATACTTGTCCTCTTTTTTGGAGAGATCCTTTTTGGAGAGAAAAGCATTGGCAAGTGGTTGGTTTCCAAGGTCAAGAAAAGGTTTTAGTTTACTTCCTTTACAGATGCGGCATTTAGTTAATTCCTGCATGCTGTAACCAGAATAGCACCGGTTTTTTTGGATATCAAGAGGTAAATGAAAAGAGTTGCTATAAATGGTGAAAATGTGATCACAATGATTATAGATAATAAGGAATAGAAAATTTGTTCAAGATTGTTTTGATTTGAGCGTCGATTACTCAGGCTGTGGTAAAGAACGTCTTTTGGAAAAAATAGATTTAAGAAACTTTGAATTACTCCAGAAAGTGTGTACTCTGGATTAAAATAATCGATTTTAATTTTTTTGTATTGGTATTTTGTTAAAAGGTGAATAATTGATTTGGGTGTGAAGTGGATTAAGTGGAGAGGATAGCTATAATGGAACCAATTGTCTTTTGTGATTTGACTTTCAAAACTTTGTGCATTGGGAACTGCAATCAAAACACGACCATTTTTTTTGAGATATGTAGTTATTTTTTTTATTACAACGCTTGGATTTTTTGTATGTTCAAGACTGTGCCAAAACATAATTAAGTCGTATTTTTGTGGGGTGATATTTTCTTTTATAGTTTTGAGACCATTTTTTTTGGCTAATTGTCGAGCATCGGCTGAGGGTTCAAAACCATATGTTTTTTTAAAACCAGAGGTAATCAAATAATTAACTAATTTTCCACTGCCGCAGCCATAGTCTAAAATAACAGATTCTTTTGAATGGCGAGACAGTGCATTTTGGATAGTTTTAACACGCAATGAATAGAATAATTTTTCAATAGGAAGAAAAAGAAGATGGAAGACTGATGGCTTAATATCCTGATAATAGTTTGTTTTGTATTTTACACTGACTGGTGTGGTTACAAAGATGGCTGAACAATAAACACAGCGTGTGGTTTTTGGTAAATGAGAACTAAGATTTGGTATTTGTTTATCACAAACTGGACAGACTAGTTCTACCCCTTTTTTAATTTTTTGTTGTTTATTAACCATCTAAACCAAAAAGAGAGAATATATAGTTGAATACGAATGGCCCATTTTGCAGATTGATGCCATTTTTCAACAAAAGTTGATTGCCCTATTCTTTTTTTAAATGTTATTGGAATATCTATGAATTTTGTGTTTAGTGCAACACTTAGTAGGATTAGTTCTGTTGCAAAAAGAGAGTTGTGTGTTTGCCAATATTTTTCAAATTTTCGAATAGTTTCTTTTCTAAAAAGTTTATAGGTACAACCAATATCGGTTAATGCATTGGTATTAAACAAAAGTTCGATGGTTTTTGCTTCAAATACATTTGCTAATTTTCTCATGAGTGTCATATCTGCGCCTGAGAGGGGTGTGCTTTGGCCGGTTCTTGATCCTAAGACAACGTCGAAATCTTTAGAATAGATAAGTAAACGCTCAATATCATTGCCTGTGTAAGTACCATCAGGTTCACAAAGTACGATAAGATCACCGGTTGCATTTTTTATACCTGTTTGAAATGCATAGCCATAGCCTTGCCGTGGTTCATGAAAAAGTTTGGCTTTTGTTTTTTTTACTTCTGGAATGGTTCCTTTTTCTGCGTTATTTTCAACAACAACTATTTCGTCAACAAAGGGAGTTTTTTGAAAACTAAGTATGGCGTTTCTTACAGAATCTTTTTCTCGATAAGTAGCAAATACAACAGAGACCTTTTTACCTTGATACATATTACTCTTTAAGTTGTGACGTATAAGTATCTAGATAATCAAGGTCATATTTAACGAATCGCCATTCGGCTGTTGTTGTATCATATTGAAGACTTAGTCTTTCAATATAGTTTCTGTGTTTTAGAAATTTGTTTATTGTTTCCTCGTAATGATTGGTAAGTTTACTCGATATTAAAAACTCTGTTAACTTACCTGCATGTGCTGAATATCTTTGAGTTGCGGTTTGAATGTAAGCACCATCTTTGTTTGTGAGAATGAAATCAAGTTCAGATAATCTTCGATCTAGCATTTTTTGATAATGTGTATATTTTTTTTCTTTTGAAAAAGCAAAAAAGAAACTTAGTTTTTCTTTGAGTCGTTTAACACTATATGAATAGCTATCACTGGGGTTTATTTTTTCAGGCGTAACATCTTGTGCTTTTAGATGAGAAGGAAATGTTATGAAAAGTGTTGTTAGTAAAGCAAGTGTAAATATTTGTTTTAACATACAAAAAGTATATTAGCACGAGCCGGTTGGGAAAAACAATGATTGGATTGACATGCTTATTTTTTTTGGATTAGCTGTTCACGATAGAGTTTTGATTGATCGATGACATGAATCTGAGAAAGGTCTGCTCCTCCGCCTTTTTTAAATTCATCGCTATAGGAAAGAACAAAGACTTTATTAGGATCAGTATCAGAAGGCAGTTTTGGTTGCCAGTTGGGATCGAAATAAAAGTAGGTGGTATTTTTTGAACCAAATTTTTTTTCTAAGTAGGGGATAGTATTAGGCCCGGGTGGGTTGGGGATAAAAATTAAGGAATTAGGGGGAAAGGTCTGTGAGCTGTGAGAGAGATATTGGAACATTTTGGTAAGAGCTGTATAACGATATTGTGATGCGTGTGTTTTTTTCCAGATGGGTTTAATGTTCATGAAAATTAGTAAGACAGAAAGACAGGTAATAATGACGGTTTTTAGATTTATAAAATGATTACTCTGAAATCGAGAGAAAAGATTGTCAATAGTGATTGCAAAAATAAAACCAACATAAATAGCGGGCAAGTAATAGTAGCGACTCTCGGCAATTTGATTATAGACATTGCCAAATCGGCCAAGAAAAAGATTAAGAAAAAGAGTCACAAGGAGAGTAAGAAAACAAGAAAGTGCAAAAATGAAATGCTTTGATTTTGTTTTAAATAAGCGATAAAAAATAAGAAGGTAAAAAATCAGAGTTGGATAAAAAAGTATTGTAACAATATTTGCTGAATCTGTTTTTGTAATTTTGGTAAACAGATTGATTAGAGGGAAGGGTAAGGTAAGAGATGTTAACTGAAAGAGGATTTTTTTGAGTAAATCAGAAGAATTTAATAAAAAGGATGAAAAAGAATTTCCGGAATTAATGACGGCATCACCAAGTGAGTTAGTTTTAATTAAGAGATAGTTTACGATAAGGAAGGGAATTGAAAGGGAGATGGTCTTTAGGATGGAATGCTTGTTTTTTGAATTTTTAAGAGCATAGAGAGTGAGATAAATAGGGATAAAGGGTGTAATCATGGTTGCATAATGGGCAGTAAGCAAGGAAAGAATGAAAAATAATAGAGATAAATAATATGCAGAGCGTTTTTTTGTTTTTAAAAAGTGAAAGAGAAGTAAGACGGAAATGAACATTGGTATTATTTCTGGAACACGTTGTAAAAACCAATGAATGTGCCCACGGGCATAAAATTGAAAATTTCCTTGGAAGTTTATTCCGGCATATAGACTTGTCAAAAAAGCAATTGCAAAGCTTTGGGTAGATAGTTTGGCAAAAATGTATAGAGAAATGTTGATAAGAATAACGCCAATAAAGATTCCGAGCATAAAAGGAAACATGTTATAAGAAAAGAGTTTGTCAAAGACAAAGTAGAAAAGACGAGTAAAGTTGTCGATATTGTAAAAAAGCTCAATATTTCCAAGGGAATCAAAAAGTTGGTATGTTGGAGTAAAGTAGATAAAAGCTTCGCCTTCAGGTGTCTGATAGAGTATATCTTTCCAAGCAAATATTGTGATCAATGTAATAACTTGTATAAGGATTAAATCTTTGGTTTCAAGAAAGTTGAAAGTGTTAGTTAGTATGGTTAATATCTTTTTCATTAATATTCTTTTTAATGAATGATATCATTAGGGTGAGTTAAAACAAAAAGATGAGAGCAAGGATTAAGCAAAACTATTTGTTGGGTATAATTTTGATGAGTGCGATCATTCTTCGTTTTGGGGGAGTATGGCCGGGTTATAATCAATATCATTCTGACGAGGGTGTGACGTATTCGGCGGCAACGTCAATGATAAAAAATGAAAACCTTGATCCACTGCGGTACGATTACCCCGCCTTGGTTCCCTTAACGAACATGATATTTTTTAGAAGTGTGTTTATACCACTGTATTGGACGAAGTATTATACTTCTCATTTTTCAGAAATTGTGGATGGGAAGTTACATCTTCCGCTTGATAGAGCAACATATAAACGAGTTTTGAATTTAGAAATTTTAGGGGAGCGAAATCTGAATGCGATGTTTTGGGGAAGAGCAGTGACAGCTTTTTTTGGATGTTTAGGAGTATATCTGATTTATCGACTTGGAAAAGAAATGTTTTCGAAAGAAGTCGGACTATTGGCTGGCTTTTTTTTGACATTTAGTTATCGGCATGCAATGAACTCACATTTGGGTTTGCCTGATATATATAATTCTTTCTTTTTTGTTTTAAGTTTATATTTTGCTTATTTGATTTGGGTTAAAAAAACTATGAAATATTATGTGTTTGCCGGTCTTGCGTTTGGAGGATATGTTTCGGTTAAATATCAAATATTTCCTATTTTTGCTTTTGGTGCGGTATTTGTTTTTAACTTTCTTGCCAGAAAGAAAAGAAAATATTTCGAAGTTTTTGAAAGGAAATGGTGGATTTTTGGGTTAGTAGCTTTTTTGGTATTTATGCTCGTTAACCCTTATTTCTTTTTATACTTTAAAGATGTTGTGAAGATTGTGAGTGGAGTATCAGAAAAATATGGTATGGGAACAAAAGTTCTGAATTTATATCCATTTTGGTATTTGTTTAATATAGATTATGGGCCGGTGTTATTTATAATAGTACTTTTTGGACTTATATATTGTTTAGTTAGATACCCAAAAAAATTTTTATTGACGTTTTTGCCAGTTGTTGGGTTTTATTGGGTAATGATTTATTACTCAAAAGGCGGTTTTTATGTTAGAAATTTTATTACTCCAACACCAATATTAATGTTGTATGCAGGGGTGGTGGTAAATGATACAAGGTTGATTTTAAAAAAATTAACTGGCGGATTAGTAAGTTTTATTGGTTTGGCTCTGATTTTGATTGCTGCGGTATGGATTCCTGGTAGAAATGCCTTGCTTAATATTCATTATTATTCTAAACCCTGGAATTATGATCAGATGGCTCAGTATTTGAGAAAAAATTTGGATCCGGGAGTTGTGGTTGCTGCTCATCCTTTTGATCCGCCTGGGGTAAAAATGAAAAAAACAGAGTTTGAAATTTCAGGAAGTTATAGTTTGGCAGAGCATCGAGAAAACGGCGCAAAATATGCCCTTTTAAATCTAAATTGGGGTAGGAACTCATTTTATGGTTGGATGGGGTATGGTTTGAGAGACTTTAAACTGATTGGTCAAAAGCCGTATTTGAAGATGAGAAATTCATTTCATGGTTTGGCGGCAGAAGAAATAATTAGAAAGGCCGAGTATAAAGCTTTAAAAGGATGGCAGGCTTCTGAATCGGATTTGGTTTTAACTAAGATTGAGCCTTTGGATGCGGTTGAGTTTCTTGAAATTGCACGTTATTCCTCTTTGGAAATGAAAGAGTGGGAGAATTTGAATGGTGTTTTTATGAAAACTCACGATGATGGAATGAGACTGGAAGCTGGTGGAAGTAACGAAGCTGCTAGGATTATTTCTGATAGTTTGTTGGTCAAACCAGGCTATCGATATCGTGTAGTGGGAACGCTTAAATCAACAGACGAGTTGAACGAGAGAAACAGAAAAGGTTTTTTGCGACTGGACTTTTTTGATAAGAGTGAAAGTGATGAGTACTCGGGAATAGCGAGTTCGGTTTCTTCTCGAATAAAGTCTTCAGGTGAGTGGGTGGAAAAAGTGGTTGAGGATGATGCACCAAAGGAAGCAAAATCTATGCGAGTAAGTTTTCAGATAGATCCAATGTTCTATGATGACTATTTTATTTCTGAGATTGTAATTTTTGAGTCAAAGTCTATGGTGAAAGAAGGAAAAATTTTGGATCCTAAGTTTGAGCTTGACTTACTTTATCCAAATTCTCATGGCAATATGTAAAGATAATGTTGAGAAAGTTATTCAAATTAATTAAGAGGCATTACCTGATTTTTTTATTTTTTACAGTTGTGGTTTCTTATGGTCAGCTTCTATTGATGGATGTTTGGCAGGATGATCATGCAATCTTTTTTAAGTTGGCTCATATTAATGAACGTGCAGGGTTTTTGGGCGATGGAATTTTTGGTGCTGGAGCATATCGTTATACAGCTGCTCCTTATTACTTAATATACTTATTGGTTGGCTATCGTTTACCTTTTTATTTTTTGTTGGCCTGGATTTGTTATTTTGTGTCGGTGTATGTGATTTTTAAACTAGGGAGTAGGATGTTTGGTCAAAGAGCAGGTCGGGTAAGCGCTTTTTTATATGGGGCGGGATATGTTGCTTCAGATGGCTTTATTAGACTTTATAATTCAGTAATTACAAGTGTAAGTGTAATTGGAATTGCATTTTTATTTTTCTTTCTTTGGCAAGCATTTCAAACAAAAAAAATAAGGTATTATTTGGGGGTAATAATTAGCTATTATTTAGTGAATGAACTGGCTTCTGCCAGGTCTCATTACTTAATTGGAGTCTTGTTGTTGTTCGAGGTGATTTTTAATTTTTCTCTCAAGAGAAGTTGGCGTCAGATTTTTTGGGTTTTGGTAAGAATAAGTATTTATTTTGTGATTTTTTACCGAATGTTTATTGTGGGGATGGATCAGCGTGCTGGTAGTATAGGACCTTTAATTATTGATTTGGCAAAAGGAAAATTATATTTGTTAAAAGGTTTTTTGGGATCAGTTTCAAACTTTTTTGTTAACGATTGGCTTTTTGAAATGGGGGTAAAAACCATGAATAAATTTAATTTATGGTATTTGTTGCCTTTGGTTTTGGTTTTGATGGTCGTGTTTTTAAGAAGAAAAACCAAAAAATGGCTGCTGTGGAGTGGATTGTTTTTAGGGTTTTTGATTCTGCTTTTGTGGATGGTTGATGGAATATTTAATTCACCTGAGGTAGGTTATTCTAGTACACTTGAAAAAGTTAGAGTTTACTTGGGTGGCGTGATATTGACAAGCGTTTGTTTAACAGCAATTTTTTATTACCGACAAGGGAAAAAGGTTGTTTTGTTTCTAATTGGTTGGATACTTCTTAACATTGCTGCTTATTGGGTTTACGCGCCAGGGGTGGTTTACGGAACGATTAATCGTTATTTTGCCCATTCTTTTTTTGCTCTGAGTTTGTTGGGGGGATGGTTGTTTGTGGACTTCTCAAAGAAAAAAGATAAGTGGTATAGATTAATGCTCTTGATTATTGTGGGTTGGGGATTTTTGAACCTTATTAATTCAGTTGTTTATCAAAGATGGGTAGTTGTTAACCGAGCTTATCCAGCCCGCGATTTTTACCAACAATTAAAGACCAGTGTTTCAGAAATTAAAAAAGGAGATGTGTTTTATTTTGATGTGGGAAAAGGAAAAGAGAGAAGTTTCACTGATGCTTTTTCAGTTGCTCAAATGCCCGAAGAAACAGCTATTGCATGGAGGTTTGGAGTTGACAGATATGATTTGAAGCGGTTTACTAATTTTGAGGAGTTGAACAAATTTGTGAAGTCTTCAGGTTTAGATTCTTCTCAGATCCACACATTTTATTATGGTGAGGATGGGTTGATTAATACTTCAGATGTGCTTTCTAATTATTTTGAAAGAGATATTAAAAGACAAGATATGGGTATGTTTGATGAAAACAAAAAAGGGGTATTTTTTGAAGATGTTTCAAGTGTATATCCCTTGGCAGTTATTACACGGTTGGGTGTACTTCTTGATAAATCTAGGATAGTGGCGAAAGGAGATTGTGCTGATTTAGCCTTGGTTGAGAGCGCGTTTGAATATAAGCAGATGAAAAAAATTTATTATATGAGTGTAAAAGTTAAAACTAATAATGAGTGGCGAGAGCGAATAACTAAAAATATTCTTGATGATAATTACAATACAGCCTGGCAGGCAAACAGAGTGTTATGGGCGGATGAAGGTGGAATTATTGAACTTGATCTAGGTAAGATAAATAGTATCAGTGGAGTAAACTGGGTAAATGCATTTTCAAATAATACACCAGTTGAATATTCATATTTTGTTAGTACTGATGGGGTAGCTTGGGTTGAAATTTATAAAGAGGATAAAATTCAAAGAAGGTCAGATAAAGAGATGGTTGAAGATCGGTTTGACAAGGCGGTTAGTGCCAGATTTATAAAAATGAAGATTGGTAAAACGCTTTCTAAGGATGCACCGGCAATTGCTGAAATCTGGCCAGTTTTTGAAGAGTTTTCAGGTTACAAAACAAATGAATTTGAACGATTTTTGATGATGCCTTTTGAAGGAGTTTGCAGTACAGAAGATCTTGAGCGGAGGCTTGCACTCTCTGACAACATGGTGAATATAGATGTTCAGTGGTGTTTTGAGGATGGACTTTGCAATGATACTGTTATTACTGCCAATACGCAAAAAGTGTTTGAGTATCGCTTTAGGATTAGTCCGCATGCAACAAAGCTCAGGAGCTTGGTTTTTGGTTGTAGAAGTGTGGCGTGTGATATCAGCGTGAAATCAGTTTCGATTGAGCCTTGGTACGATGATTAAAAAGGACTTACAAGCACAGTCGCTGATGCACTGGTTGCTTTAAGAAGGCAGCTTTTTGGATTTCCTACATAAAACACTATTGTTTTTGCTTCTCTGGCAACAAAAAAATATTCATATTTTGGTTCAAGTTTTTTGACTGCTTGTCTGTTTAGCTGATCAACGGCGATATCTTCCTTTTCCCGTACCCAGCTTTGTTTGTCAATTGACGATGTTAGGTATCCTGTTTGTATATGTTCACACCCTTCGGTGGGCTGGTTGATGTGAACACTCATTATGCGTTCTTTTTGTGGTAACTCTAGAGTAAGTGTTGCTTGGGCTGGGTTTGCATTTATTGTGGTTGGGATATTTTTTTGATTTTTGAATTCTTCTTTTACATATTCAGGACTATTTTTCCATACCTTTGCAATTGCAACATTGTCTACCCTGACTTCATAAACTGGTTCCATTGCATTTTCAAGATATTTAAGTGCAAACCAGTCTCGTGGTTCATAATTGTGCGTTAATTCGATTAGATATTCACCATCATGTTTAAGAGCTGACCAATAGAAAGGCGACACGGCAATGTCAGGTCTTAGTTTAAACCTGGGAATATTACTTGTTATTCCAATTGGTAAACTGAGTTTTGCATTTCTTTCGGCATATTGATTGAGCCAGATGAGACCTTCGTAGTAGGCATTACCATAGCTATCTCCCCAGTAAGGAATATTTTTGGCTTTAGCACCTGCTAGACCCATGCTCATAAAATTAAAATAGACGTTTTCGTGTGGATGGATTTTAATTGTTTTGACAAGGCTAGGAGTAGCACTTATTAAAAGCAGGCAAAAAGAAGAAAAGAGATAAGCCTTGGTTTTTTTTAAACGGATCAAGTAGCCTGCTGAAATACCAGTTAGCATTGCAAGAGCTGGAACAAATTCCATAATGATTCTGACTCCGCCATAAGTCGTTGCTTTAAAAAGACTATACCTGGCAAGAACAACAACAAACCAAGCAAATAGCAAAATAATAAAGTTATTTTTTTGATAAAGCTTTTTTGCAAAAACAATTGAAAAGATAAAAAGGAAAATTAAGATTGGAGGGGTAGTATAAATAATCCAAATGGTTGGATATGTATTGAGGAAACCAAAATATGTGTAATCCTCAAGAGGAGTACTTGAAAGACCAACTTCTGTGTAAAATTTTAGTGTACCCGCAAGCCCTTGAATGGGGTTTGCCCAAAGAACTGGGTTTGAGAGAATAAAGATTACAAGGATAATAATTGGAGAAACAAAGATTATCCAGATTATTTTTTTGGTAAGTTTTAATTTTTGCGAAAAAAACCAGATCAAGAGCGGAATTATTCCAAATAAAATATTAAATTTAGTTGAGAGTGCTAAGCCAAAAAATAAGGCTGATATTAAGAGCCAAGAAAATCTATTTTTCTTTACACCCCAGTAGGCACTTAGCAAGGTAATGGTAAAAAAAGCTGTTTCGACCGGATCTTTGATGTTGAAATGTTGTTCACCTAGAATTAGTGGGTATGAAGCAAATGCAAGAGTTGCGAAGATCGATTCAATTAATCCATATTCTTTTGCCATGAAAATTGAAACAAATAAAGTGGCAAGAAAAATTGTAAAAACAATGAATAAATGATATGCCTCAAGATCATCCAATATGCCTAATTTTTGAAAGAAAATCTTATTGAATAATGCTGCAAGAATATCATTAAGGGCTGGGTGTCCTTGAGATGATGATTCGTCTATAAAAAATATGCCATCCCAGGCATCGTCTTGATAGAAGCTTCTTTTGAAGTTGGGATCTGAAAGAGATGGATTTTTTTGGACCGCTTCAAAATATTGTTGTGAATTTCTAAAGTTGGGGTGATCGGAGGTACCTTTTAGGGGTGGGTATTTTGGCATGTTTTCATATGTTTTTTGGCCGGTAAGAAAGTAGTGTAAATATGCTTGTCCGCGGCGATAATGGTAAGGTTCATCCCAATTGATTCCGTAATCAGAAAGGGTTACGAGTGCATAAATGAAGAATAAAATTGGTATAATTAGAGTTAGTAAAAAGCGCTTACTCATGGCCATTCTAGCCTTTATGTTATCATAGATTGATGAAAATCTATTTTTTTATTGGTACAACAACTGAACTTATTAAACTCTCTCCTATTATCCACGAACTTGAAACAAGAAGGATTAAATTTAAAATTATTACCTCAGGACAAGCTAAGGTTAATTTTGATGAATTAGCCTTTTATATTCAAAAAAAATCTGCTGATATTCCACTGGGAGAAAAAGTAGATAAATCTTCGACAACGCTTTTTCTATTTTGGTTCATAAAATCTATTTTTTCGATTTTGACTTTACGCGCGGAGTTTAAGAATTCGAATAAGAGTAATACTTGTTTTATTGTTCACGGTGACCCTGTTTCTTCTTTGGTGGGTGCGTTTACAGCTAGATTGTATGGGTTAAAGCTTGTACATATTGAATCAGGACTGAGATCTTTTAATTATCTTGAACCTTTTCCCGAGGAGATATGTAGGGTGATTATTTCAAAACTGGCGGATATGCATTTTTGCCCAAATGAGTGGGCTTTAGAAAATCTATCTGGAGTAAAAGCAGATTCTAAAATAAATACGTTTCAAAATACCCAAGCTGAAGCTTTTTTTGCAGCGCTTAATGAGAACAGTGATTATAAGAAAGATTTGGATATGGAAAAAAAGAAATATTTTGTATTGATTGTTCATCGGCAAGAACATGTGATATTTGGGAAGGATGAGATGAAAAGAATTGTTGGATTTATTTTGAAAAATATTGATAAAAATATGGTTTGTGTTTTTATCACCCACGCTACAACTAAGAACTTTTTGATATCTTCTGGTTTTGATCTTGATTCAAAGGAATATCAAAATGTGAAATTCGTTCCCCGACTTAAATACACACAATTTGTTAATCTTCTTAGTAAAGCGGAATTTTTGATGACTGATGGAGGGACTAATCAGGAAGAGGCATATTTAATGGGAGTGCCATGCTTGCTTTTGAGAAATGTTACTGAAAGAGTAGAGGGATTGGGTGAAAACGCAGTACTTAGTAAAAATAAAAAAAGGATAATTAAGGATTTTATGAGAACCTATAAAAGATATAAAAGAAACAGAATAAAAATAAAGGTGAGGCCAGAGAAAATTGTTGTTGATCAACTTGTGCGGTGATGAAAAAAGAAAAGAAAGAATTAGTAAGCATTGTGATTGCGACGTATAACTCAAGTAGAACTCTAGAGAAAGTACTTAGATCGATTCAGAAGCAAAGTTATTCAAGAAAAAACATAGAAATACTTATAATTGACGGAGGCTCGAAGGATAAGACTATTGAGATATCAAAAAAGTATCGGTGTAAGCTTTTTCATAATCCAAAGATTGATCAGGTATATGCAAAATACATGGGTTATGTGGAAGCAAAAGGAAAATATCTTTTATTTTTAGATAGTGATGAGATTTTAGAAAATAGAGACAGTATTAAAGCTAAAGTTGAGATGATGACTAAAGACAAAAGAATAAGAGCTGTGGTAAGTGCTGGGTATAATACATCTTCCTTAGTTCATCCGATAAACAATTATTTAAGCGAGTTTGGTGATCCGTTTTCTTTTTTTATGTATCGAAATTCGAAAGACCCAAAACATTTTTTAAAGGATTTGGTAAATAAGTACAAAAAAAATTATGATGTCAAATCAGGTGTTGTGTTTAGTTTTTATGGGGAGAAAAATCCTCCTTTTATCGAATTGACCAGCATGGGTTGTTTAATAGACCGAGCTTATGTAAAAAAGATGTTCCCAGATGTGTTTAGAAAAGTGTGGGAACATACTCATTTGTTTTATTTGCTTAATTCAAAAAAGGCGTTGATTGCGGTGATGAATGATGATGTGGTATTGCATGATTCGGCACCAACATTTTCAGGTTATTTGAAAAAAATACGCTCTCGAGTGAAAAGTAATCTCTATAGTACAAAAATGGGAAAGGCGGGTTTTATTGGAAGAGAAAGGTTTTTTATGGGTGGAAAAAGAATTAAAAAATATTTGTTTATTGGTTATTCACTTAGTGTTATATTTCCTTTGATTGATGCAGTTTATTTGTCGTTGAGTAGGAAAAAGATGATATATTTAGTTCATCCATTTCTTTGCGTTTATAGTGTGATTTTGATAATCTATTATTACTCTTTAAAAACTTTTGGAGTAAAAATTAATCTTCAGGGATATGGTAACTAAAGTTAAATTTATTCAAGTAATTTTATTGATATTAATTACAGGGTTTGTTTATTTGCCGATACTTTGGGGTTTTTTTCAACAAGATGAATGGTTTAGTTATGGTTTTTATATTGCCCATAGTGATCTTTCCTTGAGTGATTTATTGCGATATTATTTCGCCCCAGATATTGGTCATTATAATCCGCTGACGAATTTAGTTCAGCACGGCCTGTTTAAGGTTTTTGGAATGAATTTTTTTGTATTCGCCGGGATTGGAATTGTGCTTCATTTGCTCGTAGTTTTGGCTGTCTACTTTTTTTTGCGTAAGGTTTTCAAAGATCATGGAATGATCTCTTTTATGTTGGCTTTGTTGTTTGGGGTGCTTGGGGCGCAATTTCAAGCGGTTTCGTGGGTGGTTGCGGATATTTCAACTTTGACTGCCTCATTTTTTGGAGTAGTTGCTATGTGTGTTTTTTGGGAGTTTTTAGATAATAAAAAACATAGCTATCTTTTGCTATCTCTGTTTTTAGTGGTTGTATCCTTAATGTTTAAGGAGATTACAATTGGGTTGTTTCCGCTTTTCTTTTTAGTACTTCTGATTAAAACTTTTCGCAGCGTTCATCTTAAGGAGTTTGGGCAGATTCTGTTGATTTCAATTACAGGTGCAAGCTATGCCCTTTTTAGACTTGCAATGATTTTTATTCCTGTGGCTGGGGTGGAGAGATCTTTGGTTACAGATTCACAACCTCTAGGTAATATTATCTTAAATTTTTTGGTTATACCAATAAGTACTATTTCTCAGATAATAATACCGTTTAACAAACTAAGTTTAATACTTGGAATCATTTTTATTGTTTTAGGTTTTGTTGCTTACAGCCGAAGTCGTGGTGATCGATATCGTGGTTTGGTTCTTTTTGCTATCGCTTGGGTCATATTTAATTCTTTTATTTTCGCGTTTTCACCTGAGAAAGTAGGAATTCAGTTTGCAGTTGACTCAAGAAATTTATATTTCTCAGCTATTGGAGGCGTTATTTATCTTGGGTCAATGGTTTATTTGATTTTTAAAAATCAAAAATCACGACTGTTTATTGTATTAATCAGCCTTTTTATTTTTAATATTTTATGGCTGGAGAGAAACTTGTATTTGTTAACCATGTTAGGTGGTGAAAGACGAGAAATACTGGAAACAATAAAAGAGAATCATGCGTCTTTGCCTAAGAAGGTGGTATTTTTTGCCCAAAGCACGGATGGCTATTTTGGGTTATCTGAAACAGAAATGATTATGCCTTTTCAATCTGGTTTTGGTCGAACCCTACTTACCTGGTACTGGGACAGTGAAAAATTCCCAATCTCATTTTTTAGTTCAAAGTTTCTTTGGGGAATTAAGGATCAAGGGTATCAAGAGGTTGGAGAGAGGGGCTTTGGTTACTTTCGTCACTTTTCTGATTTGGCTAAATTTTATGAAAATAGTGGTCTGTCCTATAAAGAGACGTTGATTGCGTATATTTATGATTCTCAAGAGAGAGTTTTAAAAGAGAATTCAGAAGAAATGGTGGGGAGATTAAATGGTTACTTTGTTACAAAGAAGTTGATGGATCGGAGTAAATTTAGTTTGAGTGCTACCTTAAATAAACAAAAGATTCATTTAGCTGTAGATGGGCGACGAGATACAAAATGGAATTCAGGAAAACCGGCAGTTTTTGATCAAGCGATTGAGATTTTAATTCCAGAAAAAGCGAGAGTGGCTGGAATCAGAATTGATAGTGGTGATGATTTGAATCAGGATAAAGTGGGGTATCGTTTGGTTGTTACAAAAAGGAGAGGGGAAAGTGAGGAGACTGTATTTGAGGCGAAACGCTATTCTCCAGACAAAGATGGTATAGTTGAGATATACTTTGAACCAATGATAGTTGAGAAGATAAGGATTGAACAGATTGGTACACACCAGTATGCTAATTGGGTTGTGGCAGAGTTGGGTATATATGAAACAAGTAATTAGAAAACTTTGGGCAAATTGGCAAGCGATAGTAATCGCTGTGTTTATATTGATACCGGTTATTTGGTTTATTGGAAAGGGTGCAGTTTTAATTAATGGGGTTGATACTAATTTTCCTTTGAATCCTTTAGCTTGGACCGCAAGAAGAATGTATGTTTGGACAAATATTAGTAACGGAGGAAGTGATTTTTCTTCTTCGACTGCCGGAATCTTTTTTCATCTTGTGCAGCTTATTCCTTATTTGGCTGGTTTGCCACTTACTTATGTTCAGCTAATAAGCTTTGTTTTTTGGATGGGTTTAATTGTGACTGGTGCTTATCTTCTTTCAAGGGAAGTTTTTAAAAATAGTAAATTGGTACAAATCTTATTTGTTTGCCTTTATAGTTTTAATGTTTATCTGTTTAACACCTGGGAAAATGTTAAAGTGGCGAATCTGTCATTGATGGCAGCCATTCCTTTTGGCTTGATTGTTTTGATTTGGTTGAACGAACAAAGGAAGGTGGGGTGGACTCTTGGGATATCTTTGTTTGTGGGAATTGTAGTTTCAGGGACTGGAATTAATCCAGCATATTTTATCTGTTATTTTTTTATTTTGGGATTTTTTCAGATAGCAATTTTATTGACCCAGTTTTCTTTTAGAAAAATAGTAATTGGGTTTCAAAGTTATATGCTTTTTGTTTTTATAATAGTGGGACTGAATTTGTATTGGATTTTACCAACGCTAAATTTTATTACAAAAGAAATTTCTTTAAGCGGGGATTTGGGTGATATTGGATTTACGAATTGGGTTGATTCTCTTTCTAAAAACACTAGTCTTTTTAATGTAATGCGTATGCAAGGTGCATGGGATTGGTATGCGATCGATGACGTTAGTGGTCTTCCGCTTTATATTCCGTATGTAGTTAATTATTTTTACAGTTTGCCTTTTTTGATATTTAGTATTCTTTTGCCGGGACTTTCGATAATTGGTCTTGTGGTGCGAAGAAGGAGAAATAAAAGTACTTATTATTTAACATTTCTTTTGATGTTCGTTGTGGGAGTGTTTTTGGGAGCAGGAACACATGCACCAACGGGTGCATTGTTCAGGCTGATGATTGAATACGTCCCTTTGTTTAGCCTTTTTAGAAGTCCATGGTATATTTTTACCCCTCTTATGATTTTAGGTACTGCAGGGCTTGTTTGTTTGTTGATGTATCAACTTATAAGTGAAAGAAATAAATTGATTCGTTTTATTGGACTAATAGGTGTGGTAGTTCTTGTTGTTGGAAATTGTTTATATACATACCCCCTTATTCAAGGAAAGATATTTCGCCCTAGTAAGAGTGATGGCTTTTTTGTGCATTTTCCAAATTATGTGTATGAAACCAAAGATATTCTGCGGGAGATTGAGGGTTCACGCGTGATTGGTTACCCGGATGATGAGCTTGAAAGGTTTAGTTGGGGGTATGTAGGTATTGAGTCGATCCTTGGACTTTTGGGTGAAGTTGAGGCTTTGTATTCACCGCTTAATTTACCGAATTCTGCGATTGCAAAGTCAATAAAGGCTTATTACTTAGCACTTAAAAAGGGGCAAATTGATTCTTCACTTAGTATTGCCGATCTTCTCGGGGCAAGGTTTTTGTTTGTAAAGCATGATCAAGGAAGTATTTCAATGCCACTTCCCAAAGGAATTATGGGTGACTCTAAAAAGAAAGGTGAGTGGGAATTTGTAGAATTATCTAAAGAAAGTTTTAAGAAAATAAAACCAATGACAAGTTTGGTGATGGTGGAGCCTTTTGATAAGGCGGATCAAGCGTTGATAGTTCGTGAGGAGGGGCAGTTAATTGTAAATGAAAAAGATAGTGTCGTTCGGGATAGTGATCTTTCTGAATTTGTCTCTTCTCGTGTGGTGGTTGCGAAAAATAAGCAGGTTGAGGATTACTTGCAGTTTGCAAAAGCAAAAGCAAATCTTGCTGATCGGCTAGTTGAAAGAAACTTGTCTGAGGTGGTTTATGAGATTACTACTACAAAAAAAGGAGATTATCAACTTATGCTTGAAGATTATCAACTTGAGCGTTTCGGATTGAAAGATTTAGGTGAGTTAAAGGTTGAGATTGATGGGGTAGGATATCATCTGGGGTTAATTAAAAGAAAAAATGACTTTTTAGTTTTTGAGAATATAAGTCTTAGTGAAGGATTTCATCGACTTGTGATCACACTTGATAACCCAAATCTTGTAAGTGGAGGAGATTTTGAAGGGGAGCGCCAATTTCGTGAAAGTACATACGGTGAAGGAAATATGATTTTCACAATACTTACGAATGATGAGAATCGTTATTTGGAAATTTTTAATTTAAATAAGGGTGATGCTTCAGCTGAATTTAAGATAAATAATTTTGATCCCCTTGGTCTTTATTGGGTTGAGTATAAGTATCGCCAGATATATGGCAATAATGGAGTTGTTTATATTGGTCAAAATACCAAGTCTGGGACTTTACTTCGAACACAGGTTGAGAGACTGCCAAATTATCCAGATTGGGTGAAAATGAATACATATTATGAGCCAGTTAAATCGGTTGGTGAAATGAAGGTACTTCTTAGTTCACCGTTCACATCTGATCCTTTGGGTACCAGAATGTATTATGACGATTTGGTTGTAAGAAGAGTTTTTGATAACCGCTTACTTTTAGCAAAGTCAGAAAATAAGCTTAAGGAGGAATTTTCTGAAGAACACATTGAGATTAAAATGCTTGAAAAGACCCCTGTTTATTATAAGAGTGAGGTAAAGAGCGATTTTGGTACATCTTATGTCTTGCTTTTTTCTGAGAATTACTCACCTCAGTGGAAGATAAGATTGAGTGATAAAAATGGAAAAGAGTTAGAAGGAGTAAGAACAGCACACTTTAGTGGAAATTTGTATGCTAATGCCTTTTATATTGAAGGTGCTCCTCACGAATATATACTTGAAATCTACTATCAACCACAGCGTTTGTATTGGATTGGTGTTGTTGGGGTCGGTTGTACAATTTTTGCTGTAAGTGTGGGACTTTTGGTTTTGAAAAAGAAAAAATGAACAAGAAAGATAAAGAGAGGTTTACAACTTGGGTAAAAAACAATTATTTTCAGCTCGCGATTTTTAATTTATTCGTGATAATTTTGTATTTTTTGAGATCGGCTGGCTATTTTCATCCATATTTTATCATCAGTGTGAATGTAATTGTAGTTGTTTCGCTTGTGGTTTCGGTGTTTTTGTTTAGGTTACCTAGTGAATTTTTGTTTGGGGTGGCTGTATTTTTTTGGGTTTTTGCTGGACTTATCAGACTTGTGGGAAGTGAGGTTATTGTTTGGGCAGAAAGAACAGGTGTATATGCGTATCAAGCTTTGGTTATTGCGCTTTTGGTTTTTGTTTGGGAAATTTTTGTGAGAAGACAAAGAAAAAACACAAAAGAAGAGTAATTACGGAAAGAAGAGTTGCGGGAAGAAAAAGCTTGGGTTTATAAATTAAAGTTACTTTTGTGGTGGGCTGGATGAGTGTTATTTGGGTAAGGGCATTGGGATGTTGTTGAGCTGAAAGTTGTTTGTGATCTGAATCGTAAGCTTTCCAGTCTGGATTATAAACAAGTGAAACACTGAGTTTGTTACCTTCAATTTTTTCTGTTTTGAGAACAATTTTGTTTGGAGAATAAAGGAGGATTTGAGTATTTGAACGAGGTTGAAAAGCGAGATTTTGGTATAGATAATAGCTTTGGGCTTCAAGGATAAGCTTAAGAGAAGAATTATTTAAAGGATAAGTGGAGAGGAGATATTTAACATTGTATTCACCAAGAGAGAGAGGATCTGGGAGAGGTTTTTCATATTGGTAAGTACCAATTGGCGGAATAGCAAGGGTATAGTGGTTCCAGTAGGCACCGGTGAGTTGCCATGCATGTTGGTAAAAATTAGTTTGAATTAGGGTGTTATAACCATCAATTGTTTCAAGATGTGTTTTGGCGGTACTGATTGGAGAGAGACAACGAGAGGTACAATAGACTCGAAAGATTTCGTTTGATCGCTCTTTCGCTAGAAAATCGACAATTTGCTTCGGTGCATAGACTTTGGGAGGAGTAATGGGATTTGTGAGTTTGAACCACGAAACAAAAAGGAGCTCGAGGATAATAATTGGTGTAATAAATGAAGAAACAAGTTTAAAGCGCTGAATGGCAAGGCTTGAAAGGATAGTGACTGTAAGTGCTGGAATGAAAAAGAGTCTGGTTGAGACTCTTCCTAATTTGTACCAGTTTTGATTAATGAGAAAAGAGTGGAGAGGGGAGAGGTTGTTCATAAGAATAAGAAAGCTTGGGATAAGAATAAGAGCAATGATAAGTTTTTGCCTTAGCGGTTGTTTGAGGAAAAAAAGGAATGAAAGTATGATTGGACCAATGCCAATAGGGATCCATGTTTCAGTTGAAAGTTGTTTTGCTAAAATCATTGGGTTACTTAGGGCAAACATGAATTCTTTTATAGAGTGCCAGTAGGGATAAACGTCTGGTTTTTCAAGAAGAATTGATCTAGTTGAACTTCCTACCCAGCTTAATTGAGGAAAGAGGGTGATGCTAATTAACCCAAAAGTAATAAGGAAGCTTATAAAAGTAGCAAAATAGTTTTTAATAACTTTTTTGGGTGTTGGGGTAAAGCCTATGAAGAGGTGGATAATTAAACTGGAAATGGCAAGGTAGATAAAAATAACAGTATGGGTGAAAAAGGTCGCTGCAAGGCTGAGAGCAAAAAATGAAATATGTTTTGGAGAAGGGTTTTTATGAATGAGAAAGGTAAAGTAATAAGTAAACGGTACAAAGCTTAGGGCGGCAAAAAGATTGGGGTGTCCAGCTTCCAGGATAGCTGCAAAATAGGGTGAATAAAGATAGATAATGGTTCCAATTATTCTGGTTCGGTATGATAATTTAAATACAGAAAGAAGAAGATAAATACCAGTGCCGGCGATGAGCGAGTGAATAAAAAAATACAAGAAAAAAGAAAATGGTATTGGGAAAATGATGTGGACCCAATTGAGAGGATAAAAAAGAGAGAACTGGGGATCAGGAAGAAGAGGTGTTCCCGCAAAGATTTGATGATTGTATAGAGGAAGGGTGTGATAGGTGAAAAGAGAATTTTTAACATATATCCAGGTTGGGATAAATTGTTGGAGAAGATCATTTTGTCTTGCTAAGAGAAAATCTGGCCAAAGAATTAGGGGGAGGTAATAAATTACGGTTGTTAAAAGGATAACCCAAAAAGGGGTATATTTTTTCATTTTTGAAAAAATCAGAAGCCAATCAGGCTCTATGTAGTGTATTATATCCTAAAGAAGAATGCAGAAAGAAAAACTCAGCGTTGCAGGGGTAATTATGTTTATAATGTTGATTTTGCCATTTGCCTTGATATTGCGAGGGCTTTTGGTTGGGTCACTTGTTTGGGGAGATGCACCTTATTTTTATCCTGAGGGGTTAAAGGAGCTTATGAACGAGCCTTATTCCTGGATGGTACGAGGGAATGGACTAGGAGGTATTAATCAATTTATCTGGATCTGGCCAATAATGTGGTTGTATGGTTTCTTTTTTAGATTTTTGGGGTTAGAAAATAATTGGATTTTATTTACACTTTTTTATTTTCCAGGACTTGTGTTTTCTTATTTTGGATCATGGTGGTGTGGCAGTGAATTGGGATTAAAAAGATGGGGTAGGATTTTTGCTTCACTAATTTATGGGACAGGAACGTATTTTTTAAGTTTAATTGATGGTGGTGTGGTAGGACTTGTCTTGGCTTATGGGCTTTTTCCGGTGGTGTTTTGTTTGTTATTAAGGTATTTGAAGCGACCCGGTTATATGAGATTTTTGGCAGCTCTCTTATCTAGCCAGATACTTATTTTTTCCGACCCAAGAGTTTTCGGGATTTTGTTTGGCTTAATGTTAATGATGGGAATTGTAACAAGGCAGAAGTTTCGATTTATTCAATACACAATGCTTTTTATTGTGTTAATAGGTTTAAACCTTTATTGGTTGTATCCTTTGTTTGTGTTTAGCCTGGGTGGTAGTGAAATTTCTTTGTCGATGACAGGTTGGAGAGGACTTATTGACAGCTTAACTTTACATTCTCCTTTGTGGCCAGACAATCTCTTAGGTCTTATGCAAATGAGGCAGTGGTATTTTTATTGTGCTCCTGTGTTTCTTGTTATTGGTTTGTGGAAGGTGAAAAAAAAGAAATACTTATTATTTTCAATTCTATTTTTATTTTTTGGGTTTTTGGCAAAGGGAACTGGAGAACCGTTTGGTAGATTTTATGCGTGGCTTATGAGCTTACCCTTTGGATATTCACTACGAGATGCAACAAAGTTTTACATTCCTACGACTCTGATGTTTGGAATGATGATCGGAATGCTTGTTGATTCTATGCAAGGTCGGATAAAGTGGTTTGGTGTGGGAGTTTTGTATTGCTATATCCTTCTTATTATTAGTCCGATGGCTTTGGGGAAGATGAATTTTGTATTGTCAAATCGGAGCCATAGTGATGATTTAAGAAAAATTTATGAAAACTTAAAGGAAAAAAGTGATGTGAAGACAATATGGTTTCCTGAGGTTCATCCACTTGGTTTTCAAACAAATAAAATGAATGCGTTTGACGCTAAGGCATTGGTAGATAGCAGGATTTTTGGTCGAATTAATGCTGGTAGCTATGATCGCAATAACTACCTCAACCAAAAAATAGCAAATCGCTGGTATGATTTTTTGGGTATTAGGTATCTTATCCTCTCAGGAGATCAAAGAAAACTTAAACTTAACGAAGATGAACAGATGCAGTGGCAGGTGTTGTTGGATCTACTTGAAAAGGATAAAAACTTAAAGAAGGTTGATTGGGGTTTGAAAGATATGCATGTTTATGAAAATGAAGATGCATATCCGCCTGTTTTTGGACTTTCGAAAATGATAATTGTAGTTGGTGATGATGGTTTTTTGAGTAAGGAAGAATTTAATTTAAGTGATGCCGGGTTTATTTTTATTGAAGATGGTAAGTTTGACCCGAATATACTCGTAGATATTCCCAGTGAGTCTGCAAATATTATGTTTAACAGTGCGACAAAAACTGATTTAACATTTTCTTTTTTACAGGATTTTTTAGTTAGTAATTCCGAGATAAAAAAGATAGAGTGGTCAAATTGGAATGATAGTCAGTATCTAGATTATAAATATCAGCTTTTAATAAGAGATCTTATTCATACTGAATTTGATTATAGCCGTGGGTTAAAGTTTTCTTCAGTTAAGGGCGAGAAAATAGAATATGGTTTGGAGATTGATGAGGATGGTCAATATGTTCTTGGTATAAGACGAATGGTTTTGCCGGGTAAGCTGGGGGTATTTCTTGATGGAGAGAAGCTTGATTTGGTTGGCGAGCAGGGGGGTAGGGGGTATCAATGGATATCATTGGAAACAAAGTTAAGTAAAGGAAGGCATATATTAGCGCTTGTTAATGAAAGCGGAATGGAAGTAGTTAATGTTCTGGCAGTAGTGCCAAAGAGTAAATGGGATAGTGCGACTGGGTTAGGTAATGAAATTACGGCAAAATATCCAGTGTTTGAAAAAGAGAAAAAAGGTGGTTTGACAGGTAGTTTTATTAGGGTTGATTATGAAATGAAGAGCCCGGTAAAATATGAAATTAAAAATTTAGACAAAAGGGTTAATTGGGTGGTTGTTAATAATGCATTTTCTGATGGTTGGATTTTGAAGAGAGATCACTTAAATTATCATTCAGTTCCTCTTTATAGTAGTGTAAATGCTTTTTATAAACGGCCTGAATGGAAAAAAGTTGAAGTAGAATTTAAAGGACAAAAAACTTTGTATTGGGGTTTATATTTTTCTTTTGTTTCAGGATTAGTTTTGATTTTAAGTTTGGTTTGGTTTTATCCAGAAAATAAAAACAAAAAATGAAAAAGATTTCAAAAAAAAAGGTCGTTGTGGTAGTTATGCCCGCGTATAACGCAGCCAAGACTTTACAGAGGACTTATCGTGATATTCCCAAAAAAAGCGTTGATAAAATCATTTTAGTAGATGATGGTAGTCATGATGAAACAGTGAAGATTGCAAAGAAATTAAAAATAAAAACTGTTGTTCATCCGCAAAATAGAGGTTATGGAGCAAATCAAAAAACTTGCTATACCCTTGCGTTGAGTGAGGGCGCTGATATTGTTGTTATGATTCATCCGGATTATCAATATGATGCAACTTTAACTCAAGAGCTGATTAGACCAATTCTAGATAATCGGGCAGATGTGATGCTTGGGAGTAGAATACGAACAAGAAAAGAAGTGCTTGCTGGCGGTATGCCGGTTTATAAGTATGTTGCAAACAGGTTTTTAACAACGGTTGAGAATGTGGTTCTTGGCTATAACTTAACAGAGTATCATACTGGATTTCGTGCTTTTAAAAGAGAAACGTTGGTAAAAATTGGTTTTCATAAATTGAGTGATAATTTCGTATTTGATCAGCAAATTTTAATTAAAATGATTAGAAGAGGTTTTAGAGTTGGTGAAATATTTGTACCGGTTAGATATTTTAAAGAAGCATCTTCGATTGGTTTTGGGCAATCGGTTAGATATGGCCTTAATACGTTAGTCGCGCTATTATTGGACAGATAACATGAGAAGTGCAAACACACCACAAATTACTTCCCATACTTTGGTAAAAAATGAGGCTAGGTTTGTTTGGTATAGTGTGATGAGTGTGATTGAATATGTTGATCATGTTTTACTTTGGGATACTGGTAGTGCTGACGGGACAGTAGAAATTTTAAAGAGAATAAAAGAACTTTATCCTGCTAAAGTGGATTTACGGTTACTAGGTGAGATTGATATATATTCTTTTGCAAAAATAAGACAAGAAATGCTTGATAATACGAAAACGGAATGGTTATTGGTGAATGATGGTGATGAGGTTTGGTGGGAAGAGTCGATAAAGAAAGTTTGTAGAGAGGTGAAAGGGAAGAATAGAAATATGGAGTCTGTGGTTGTACCAACAATAAATTTAGTGGGCGACATGTATCATTATCAAGATGAAAGTGCAGGGAAATATAAACTTGCAGGAAGAAAGGGCAATCTTAGTTTGCGATTGATAAACAGAAAGATTTCAGGTTTGGCTTCAGATAAACCGCACGGAACATGGGGTTGGGTTGATAATACAGGTAAGATGATACAGGATAGAGATCCCCAAAAAATTTTATTTGTTGATGCTCCATACATGCACATGACGTTTTTGAGAAGGGCTGGGAATTTTGAGGATGAAGGTAAAGTTCCAAAACGGGTTAAAAAACTTAAGCATGAGATTGGGAGTAGTTTTAGAAGAGACTTTTATTATCCTGAAGTTTTTTTTAGAAGAAGACCAAAAGAAGTTCAAAGTCCGTGGGACGTGATGAAAACTGATTTTTGGCTACGCAGCCTAGTTGAGACACCAATGAGGAGATTAAAAAGAAGAATATTACCAGAGCGTGTAGGATATTAAGAATATGGAGAGATGTAGTTTTTGTCGGTCAGAGAAATTTAAGAAATTATTTGAAACGTTTGATAACCCAATACTTCAGTGTATGAGGTGTGGTTTGGTTAGAACTGGTGGCTTTAAACTCCCAAAATATCAAGAGTATCATCGCGATGATGATTATTTGAAATATGAATCTCATTTTAGAAATATATTTGAAAAAAGGTTTAAGCTTATTTCAAAATACAAAAATTCAGGTAGGGTTCTTGAAATTGGTGCGTCGAGCGGGACCATGTTGGATCTTTTTTTAAAACATGGTTGGATTACGTACGGGGTTGAGCCTTCTGGTGCGGGAAAATTTGCAAAAGCAAAAGGACACAGAATATTGCGAAATGAATTTGAGAAAGCAAATTTAAAAGCTAATTTTTTTGATGTGGTGATATTAAATCACACACTTGAGCACATGATGAACCCCCTTTCGGTATTAAGGAAGGTGAGAAGGATATTAAAAAAGGGAGGCGTGGTATATATCGATGTCCCGAACTTTGCAAGTTTTTCAGCCATTGTGTCGCGTGAATGGTGGAAATATTTACTACCTAGTGAACACATACATCATTTTACAAACCGATCACTTTTAAAAATTGTAAATAAGGCGGGACTTCGAAAAGTGAAGGTAATGACCTGGTCAGGATTTTTTGATTTTGCCAACCCTTTTTTGTATTACTGGTGGAGTTTTACATCAGGTCGAATAAATTTCATCAATGACTTTATTGATATACCAGGTAATTTTGTTGCAACGTTACTAAACAGGGGTACTAATTTGGTGATAATTGCCCAAAAAAGAAAATGAAAAAGCAACAGTTTTTTATTGTACTAGTTTTGATTCTTTATCATTTATTTTTGTTGATGAATCTGCAGTTTACGGTTTGGCCAGAAATGTTAAGTTATCCTTATTTTTTGAATAAAGGATTTAAGCTGTATTCAGATTTTATAGTTCCGTATCCTCCGCTTTTGATTTTTGCCTTAAGTGCAGGATACAGTTTATTGGGTGTAGGACCGTTGTTTTTGAAATGTTTGACTTGGTTAATGCTTTCAATAAATGACGTAATTATATTCTTGATTGTTCTGAAATTGACCAAGATGACGTGGAAGGCTGCTCTGGCTCTTTTGATTTATGTTTCAATTCAACCTTTATTTGAAGGAAATATGATGTGGTTTGATATTGCGATAGTTACACCGCTTCTTTTGGGATTATTTTTTTTGGTTGTCAAAAAGAACTACTTTTTGTCGGGTTTTTGTTTTGCGATTGCTTGCTTGACTAAACAGACAACCGTGCTTTTTTTGCTGGTAGCTTTTGTTTATTTAGTTTCAAAAAAGAATGTAGTAAAGACGGCACTTAGATTTCTTGTGGCGCCGATTGTGCTTTTCTTATTATTTTTTGTTTATTTAATCATTAAGGGAAACTTTGTTGATTTTATGAATTGGAATCTTTTTTATCCTTTCGTTTATTGGAGTAGGTTTCCGGGATATGTGCAGATGAAAATGGGCGAGTTTGAAATTAAATCTTTATTAATTTTGTTTTCACCATTTGTTTTCATGAAATTAAAGAGGGTAGGGTGGGAGAGGGGTGAAACAGCGCTGTTAATTTTTATGTTGCTTATTGCTGTAGTGGTTGTTTACCCACGCTATTCATTTTTTCACTTTCAAATGGGTATAGCAATTTTGTCGATTTTTTACGGCTTGCTTTTAAATAGAAAGGTTGGCGCGGTTTACCTTATGGTAATGTTAATGATGCTAGGTTATATAAATAGATATAACATTGTGCGACAATGGAATGCAGAGGATAGGTTTTATAATACAAAAGATTTAGAGAAAGCGATGGTTATTAGTCGAAAAGTTCAGGTAAACGAGCGGGTGTATCTTTTGGGTGTTCAATCTGGTTTTTATAGTATGTCAGAGCGAATATCACCGAAACCCTGGTTTGATAATTTTGGTTGGTATTTAGAAATTCCGGGTGTACAGGATGAGATTCTGAATAAATGGGAGAATGATTTACCCGAGATTATCTTTTGGCAGGAGCCAGAGGCTGGAAACTGGTTTGATTTGGGAGTATATCAACCTGTAAAAATCGCAAGTTTTATACAAGATAACTATAATAAAGAGGCTCTTGTGTGGGAAGGTGTTTGGCTATGGAGAAGAAAATAAGAATTGCTATTTTAAGTATTACACAGGGCGTGGTGAATCGAGGCGCTGAAGTTTTTGTGAAAGAGTTAGTGGTGGCAATGGATACTAAAATTGAGGTAGAGGTAATTGAAGGGCGCAGGACATTGCCTAAAAGATGGCCAATTCTATGGAGAGTACATATTGATTGGTATGGACTACAGATATTATGGTTTACTCTTCGGAATTTAAAGATACTTTTTAAGAATAAGTATGATTTGGTTATTCCAATGAATGGTGGTTGGCAAAGTTTTCTGGTTAGGGTTGCGACACTCTTATATGGCGGTAAGATGATGATTGTTGGGCAATCTGGGATTGGGTGGGACGATCGGTTTAATCTTTGGACGTTTCCGGATTGTTTTGTTGCAATAACAAGTGTGGGACTTGATTGGGCAAAGAAGGTAAACCCAAAGGTTTTTTCAGTGTATATCCCAAATGGTGTTGATTTAAAAAAGTTTAGTCCTCGTGTCAAGGGTGTGGGTTTGGGATTATCACACCCCCTGGTTGTTTGTGTGGGAGCCCTTGTTCATGAGAAAAGAATTGATCTTGTTGTTAGGGCAGTCTCTACTCTTTCAAATGTGAACCTGCTTGTTGTGGGTGACGGACCTGAGAAAGCAGAGCTTACAGAAATGGGGAAAAGGCTTTTAGGTAGGCGATTTGAGGTTGTTTCAGCTAGTCACAAGCAAATGCCGGGTTTGTATCGGGCAGCAGATATATTTTGTTTAGTTCCTAAAAAAAGTGAATCGTTTGGAATTGTTTTTATAGAAGCAATGGCCTCGGGTCTTTCTGTTGTGACAATAGATGATAAACAAAGACGGGAAATAGTTGGACAGGCTGGTATATTTGTTGAGAAACCAGAAGACAAAACTGTGTTAGGAAATGCAATAAATAGTGCTTTGGAGAAAAAGTGGGGTGATTTACCGCGAAAGCAGGCAGAGAAATACGCTTGGGAAGAAATAGGCAGAAGGTATTATCAATTGATTACAGATATACTTAAAAATAGGTAAATGAAAATATCAGTCATTATTCCAACATATAATGAACATAAAGTAATTGGAGCGTGTTTGTTATCTTTGATTAAACAGCAAAAATGTAATTTTGAGGTAATTATTGTTGATGATGGAACAAAGGAAAAAAGATCTGAAGAAATAATTTCAAGGTTAAAAAACGAATTTGCAAAGAATCAGATTATTTATTTGAAACAAAAACATCTTGGGCCTGCGGCAGCGCGGAATAGGGGGGCAGGTGTTGCAAAAGGACAGATACTGGTATTTGT